>JGI26260J51721_1000135_pt1 | contig 30583 bp, 45 predicted proteins | sample SaaInlV_120m_DNA_4_FD_51721 | JGI IMG/M metagenome (IMG submission 51721)
ACCGGATATCCAGCCAATCTGTCATATTGTGCTTTTAATTGACTTGCTAATCGTGTGTTGCCTTGTATTCCTGCCGCATCTGCATTGTGCATTAGGCCCATTTCAGTGTTTGTAGTTGTGCTGACATCATTACTAAACATACTGCCGCCAAGTTCACCTTCAGTACCCACGACACTGTTTTCACGATCCATTAGTGACTTTAGGTCGTCTTTTACACTATTAATACTTGCTACTAAACCATTAAGTTGGTTTTGTGTTAGCTGCCCACTTTTAATATTATCCCACTGACTGGTAATATCACCAAGTATACCGCCATTAAATAAATTTAAGTTGAATTCCTGTCCATTAAATCCAAGGCAACCTCCCACTTGATCCGGTACCATATTGCCAATGGCATTGATAATGTCTTTACCAGCACCTAGGAAACTGTCCATAGTTTGTTCAAGTATGTTTGGAATTGCTATTGGTGCAATTGGGGTAGCACAGAAATTAATCATGTTTGCTATCTGTGTTACTTCAGCCAGTGCGTTGTTAACACGGCCCAGTGTTTCTTCAATACCAGTGTGTGTCATAAACTTGTCAAATTCACTGTCAAGTTCGTTTAGGGCATCCAAAAGTTCCGCCTGTATACCTGGTACACCTAAAATTGCTTTAAGGTTTACGCTCAGGCATACTTGTATGTTTGGCAATTTAATACCACGTCCGGCCAACAAATTACATATGATTTCACGTAATGAAAAATCATATTCACTTTTTACAACAACTTTTGCATTGTCGCCTATTTGACCTTGGATGTCAGTATTTGTGTGATGTCGAGTATCTAAGTACTCGTTAACACTTGCTAAACCATTTGGAAAATCTGTTGACGCCATTGTTACCCTCCAATAAACACATTGTTACTACCAGATGTAGCACTTGGGTTACAATGACTTCCTCCTGGAATAGGGCATAAACTGTCTGCACCTGCACTGTTGCCCACAATAACAGTAAGTATGCCGCCAATATATACATTAGGATTAGCGGCATTTAAATTACCGCCTCCATGACTATTGGGGTTACCATCAACTGATGTTATTAAATTATTTGTATAAACACGTTCACAAGCGGCGTTTGTTTGCGCTCCGCATGCTCTTGCGTCTGTATCTCTATGAACTGCTGGCATAACTTTTTCCTATCTAATGGTATTTATCAGAAGATAAGTTTAGATCCCTCAGCACTAGTATCGATACCTGTGGTTGCTTGCATATATGCATCTTTAAATGGCTTGTGTGCTTTAGCTTGTGCTACAACTAAGTTTTCGTTAAACGAAATCTCTGGTGTGTCAGTCATAACATCTGCTGTTGCAAAATATGGAGCCATTGCTGGTCCTTTTTCTGTCATCACCATTGCAAGTGGTTTACGCATACGGATTTGACCGTTGTTGTGTTCTTGCCACACACCAATGATCTCTTCTCCGCTGGTAAGTTTAAGGGCAATAACATCGCCCTTTTTATTAATATCAATAATCATAAAGTATATCCTGTTCCGTTAAATCCTGTGGCCTCAATGTATGTTGTCAATTGATCATAACCACCTATTACCTTACCATCAATTATAATTTGAGGTACGGTCCTTGCATTTGGAGCAGCTTCTAAAAGTTGCTCACGTGTTGCATCTACACCAACTACCCACTCAGTGAAAGGTAATTTCATCTGAGTAAGTAATCTTTTTGCCTTGACACAGTAAGGACAATTTGGCTTACTGTATACGGTAATTTCGCTCATAAGCTCATCCCTTTAAAGGTATCTTCGCTAACGTCCTTGTTAACTCCACCAATTACATAACTACTAATTTCTGTTTCTTGTGGTGCTACTTGTACGTCTGCTCCACTGATCCATTTTTGTGTCCATGGTAGTGGACTTGCTTGTGGAGTTTTGTATGGGCTTGGCAATCCAACCGCTGTCATACGTTTGTTTGCAATCCATTCCACAAACTCACTCAGCAGTTGCTCGTTAAGACCAATCATGCTACCGTCTTTAAACAGATACTTTGCCCATGCTTTTTCTTGGTCAACAGCATCAACAAACATTTGTACCATTTCAGCTTCGCACTCTTTGGCAATTTTAATATAGTCTGGATCATCTTTTGGTAAGATTTTTAACAAATATTGTGTACTTGCCAAGTGCAAGTTTTCGTCACGACAGATTAGTTTAATAATCTTAGCATTGCCTTCCATCTTTTTAAGTTCAGCAAACGCCCAACTACATGCAAACGATACATAAAAGCGAACGCCCTCCAGAATGTTTACACTCATAATAGTTTTATACAATGCTTTCTTGAGTTCGTATTTGCTAACGACTCGTTCTTTTCCATTAACTGTGTGTTTGCCTACTCCTAGTAAATTATAGTAACCAGCTTGTTCAATCAGGTCATCATAATACTTTGAAATGTCATCAGCACAATCCACAATCTCTGGAATGTCCATAAGCTCATCAAAGATTTTAGTTGGGTCATTATAGATGTTACGAATAATGTGTGTATAACTGCGTGAGTGAATTGTTTCACTAAATGTCCATGTGATTACCCAGTTTTCCAATTCAGGAATACTTACAAGGCTACCAAATGCTTCAGCAGGCGCACGACCCTGTACACTATCCAATAGGATCTGACGCTTTAGGTTTGATGTAAAGATGTGACGTTCATGCTCATTTAAGTCTTTGAAGTCTTTTCCATCTTTATACACATCAACTTCTTCAGGACGCCAAAAGAATCCCAACTGCTTGTCAGTTAACTGATCAAACTTACGATACTTTAGCGTATCATAACGTTGTACTGCTACTCCGCCTTCTGGATCCAGAAAGGCTAATGCTTCCGTGTGGTTGCCTTCTTTTTTGCTGTTAAAAACACTCATTGTTCACTCTTCCCTATATTACACATGCGTCACAGTCGTCATCATCCATTTGACCCGGCGCTAGTTCATTGTCTTCTGCGTTGATGTCAAGCTCGCCTTGGCCATCGAATGTATTAAAGTAGTATAATTGCTTGCCGCCATATTTGTAGAACATAATAAGGTGCTGTAGCATAACACTCATTGGGATCTTTTCATCTTCAAAGAATGTTGGGTTGTAAGTAGTGTTAACGCTGATACCTTGATCGATATACTTTTGTAACACTGCCATAATTTTTAAGTAACCTTCTGGAGACTTTTGATCCCACAGTAGGTCATATTTGCTTTTTAGTTTGTGGATACCCGGCACAACTTGTTTTAATACGCCATGCTTGGATTGTTTAACACTTACAAAACTACGTGGCGGTTCAATGCCGTTTGTACTGTTTGAAATTTGCGCTGATGTCTCTGCCGGCATCAGTGCCATTAGTGTTGAATTACGGATACCCGTTTCTTTAAGTTGTTCACGCAATCCTGTCCAATCCATACGTTCAACGTGTGGAACCAATTCGTCAACATCTTTTTTGTATGTTTGGTTAGGGGTAATACCTTTGCCATACAATGTTTCTGGTGTGCCTGGGCATGCTCCACGTTCTGCCGCTAAATCTGCACTTGCTTTAATTAGGTAGTAACTCCATGCTTCTGCCCACTCATCCACAAGTTCTAGGTTAGGATTCTGATACGTTGTATCATTTTTAGCAAGCCAATATGCAAAGTTAATAATCCCAATGCCAATTGGTCGGCGCTTCATTGTGCTTAGTTCTGCGGCTAATACTGGATACTTTTGATAATCTAATAGTGCATCAAGTCCACGTACTGCCAGTTCACACGCACTCTTAAAGTCGTCAACGCCACGCATTACACCCCAATTTACAGCACTCAGTGTACAAAGACTAATTTCACCTTCTTCATCAAATTGATGGTTAAGTGGCTTAGTGGGTAGATCAATTTCACTACATAAATTACTCTGGTGTATTGGTGCAACCATTTTATCAAATGCACCATGATCATTTGCATGGTCAACATTCATTAAGTATACACGACCAGTGTTCTTGCGCTCTTCAATAAACTGACTAAACAAGTCAATTGCTTTTATACTCTTTTTACGTAATCGTGTATTGCGCTCTGCTGTTTCGTATAAACGTTTAAATTCGTCTTGATCTTGGAAAAATGCTTCGTATAAACCAGGAACATCGCTTGGGCTGAACAATGTAATGTCTCCGCCAGTAAGCAAACGCTCATACATAAGTTTATTAAATTGTACACCATAGTCTAAATGACGTACACGATTGTCTTCAGTGCCTTTGTTGTTTTTAAGCACCAACATATCTTCTACTTCCAAGTGCCAGATTGGATAATATAATGTTGCCGCTCCACCACGAACACCACCTTGGCTACATGATTTTACAGCCGCTTGGAACATTTTGTAGAAAGGTATAACGCCCGTGTGTGTTGCGTCTCCTTTGCGTATAGGGCTACCGATAGCTCTAATGCTACCTGCACCAATACCAATGCCTGCTTTTTGACTTACATACTTTACAACTGCACTTGACGTTGCATTAATACTATCTAAACTGTCGCCAGTTTCAATAAGCACACAACTACTAAATTGCCTTTGTGGTGTACGTACACCCGCCATTACTGGTGTGGGCAAACTAATCTCAAATGTACTCACAGCATCATAATAATCTTTAACCCAACGCATACGTGTTTCGTGCGGATAGTCGCTAAACAATGTAGCGGCAATCAACATGTATGCCATTTGTGGTGTTTCAAATATCTCACCACTGGCACGATTTTGTACCAAATACTTTCCACGAAACTGTTCCATGCCAACATACGCAATGCTGTTGTCACGTTCGTGCTTAATATAGTTGTTTAATTGATCCCACTCAGCTTCAGTATAGCTTGATCCTAATTCTGGATCATAAAAGCCACGCTCAGTGTTTACTTGGATCAAGCGACTGATGTGCCAAGGCTCATAATTATTGTATACCATTTTACGCAAGTGGTAATTTATAAGTCTACCTGCTACCCATTGATAGTTTGGCGTTTCTTCACTAATTAAATCAGCGGCACTTTTTATCAAAGTTTCTTGAATATCTTCACTAGTGATACCATTATAAAATTGTATGTGACTTTTAATTTCTACTTGGCTTGGACTTACGCCGCTGATGCCTTCACATGCATGGAACACTACTTTGTGTAGTTTGTCTATATCTAAATCTTCTCGATCGCCGTCTCTTTTAATTACTTGTATGTCGCTCATATTTCGCTTTCCTCTTATCTTATGCTGATAGATTGTGTTTTGTTACTTCAACTACGTCTGTACATAAAAAACTTTCTTGCACTTCAAGAGTATCTTTTACAGACGACCATTCAGCAACCTCAGTAAGGTTGTAGTTTAGTAACCAACGGCCATCAATCAATGCTGTCATATATATATCTGAATTTGCTTGATCATACACTCTTATTATACGATTTTCTATATTTTCGTCTATATAAAAAAGTGTGTATGCCATGCCAATTGCAGTACTAAATTTACAATAGTTGCCGCGGTGTAGCATTTCCCACACGCTTGGCCAAGTCTGAATTTCGTAAGGATCCAAACTAATATTACTCAGTGGAGCATATCTCCACCACTCACAAACATTACGACATGTGTTTAATAAGTCGTTAACGTCCAGTCCTTTTCTAAAGTCTCTCCAAGAGGCTAGCCGCTTCTGAGGAGATTCAAACCACATGGTTCTAAGCTGATTTACATTTTCCACAATTTGAATGTATAATAAAGGGTTGCTGTTGAGGTCTCGTTATTGGTGTATGTTAGTGAGAAATCACTACCATTAATGTTTCCAGCAAATGTTACATCTACGTTTGCTGTTAACGTGTTGTATTGATCATCAATATACACTGTTCCTGCACTGCTGTCAATCAATAATCTTAGTTGACCAATGCGATAGCCTGTGCCGCCTGACAGTTTAATACTGTAGTCGATAAAAGCTGTGTCGTAAATTGATGTATCAAAACCAAACCCAGTTGCAGTACCAGCACTTGCGCTAGCAGCTAACTGTAGGTTTCCTGGACGCACTGTATCGTTAACAGTGGCAAGTTCGCTATTGAACTTCATCGTAATTGTGCCAGCGGCTGGTGGAGAGCTAAAGGTAATAGTAGTGCCTGCAACTGTATAAGATGCCGCATTAATCAGTGTATTATCCAAATACAAAGCAGGATTTGTAATATTACTGCTTGTTAAAGGATAGTCAACACCTGTGGGTACTTGAAATACCGTCTGTGCCGCATTTCCTGTTCCAACTGTGTATTCTTCATTTCCTAAAAATAGTCGTTGTGTATCTGTTGCATAACCAAACTCGCCAGGGGCTAAGATTGGGAGGTCTGCAATATCACCTCGTCTAATTTGAATTTTACTGATTCTTGTATCTGCCATATTTTTTCTCCACTAAACATATTTATGCGTCTTAAAGATTATAAAATTGTTCTAATCTTTTTGCCCACAATGTTTCATAATGTTTGAACTCTTCGTCTGCTACTTCAAACAACTGCCACTCACAATCGCCACTACACATAAAAATTGCAATGTTTTGAATCTTTGAATCAAACATCTCGTTGTGTGCAATGCCGTATGCGGCGCCTTGTAGGAAATAATCTTCAATCCATTCACGCTTCTTGGGCTTGTTGGTTTGTTTAAAGTCCATGATAGTTGGTTTGCCTTTGTATATGCCAACCAAGTCAGTTGTACCAGCATACAAATTAGCGGCACACAAGTTTACTTCTGTACCCCATATTTCCTCAACATCATTTTCAATATTGTCCACAACAACTTGTGCCATTGCTTTGGCTTGTTGATGTACCATGTTGTTGCCAGGATTATAAGTTTCGTATTCTCCCAATGCCCAATGTTCTAATATATTGTGCATAACTGTTCCACGATTAGCGGCAGTGGTCGTAACACGCTGTGCTTCGTCCTTGCCCACACGTTTGCGCCAATTGGCTAATGCTTGTCGCTTTTCAGCTGGCTGTGTGGCACTTAGGATTGTTGTTACACTGGGTACAGGATCGCCATAGGGATTCTGATATAGACGTTTACCGTCTACTTCTGTACGCTTGAGTTCTTTATACGGGTATTTTTCATTTATTGTTAACATAGAACTATAATAACAGATAAATTATTGTGTGTCAATCACAAAGTACTATTAGTTACCAATAAAGTATCCACTTAAAGGTAGTTCCAGTAGTAGTGTTTGTTTGTTGTTGTATGTTGTATCCCAAGTTAGTAAAGTATAGTCTAACCTGTGTCATCTCATCATCACTCTTACGATTGGTAACTGCACCAGTATGTACACTGTTGTAAGTTACACTGGCAGGTGCGGTTGGAGTTATTGTGCTTGCACTTAGCCCCAGGTCTGCGTTTGCAGTTCCACTACCAATTGCTACACTCCAGCTAGCTTGTTGTGGGTGTGTATAAGATAAAACTAAGTTATTGCCAGCGTCTTTACTGGCCACTAGTCCTGTTACACCAGCATCATTAATGTCGGCTACTACTGCATTTAAATTAGTTCCACTTGTACCTAATGTGATTGTAACTCCAGCAATTATTAGTGTTGGTGTGCCTGTAATTGTTGGATTACTTTGTGTTCCAGTAATTGTACTTGTTGGTGTACTCTCTGTCATAGTAGTACCATCATCTACAGTTACACTATAGTCACCAGCATCACTGGCAACAATAACTTTGCGCATAATTGTGTTTACTTCATCAAATATATTTAATTGACTTCTAGCATGGCTACGGGCCTGTGTTTTGTTTAATTGATATGTCATAATCCTAGATCCTTTTTAGCCTGCTTTTGCGCATCTTTAGTAACTTTACTTTTTTCTCTTGTTCGTGTTTTTAAATCCGCGGCACGGGTCATATCTGCGCCGCGAATTTGAATTGTTTCGCTGTTAGCGTTAGCAACTATCGGCAAGCCGTTTAGTGTTGAGAAAAGGCTATTCTTGTTAATACTGAATCCTTGGTTTTGGAGATCGAGTATAAGTTGATCAGTATCAACTGTATTCAGCCCTTCCGCACCAATAGCTGTTAGAAGCGTTACTATCGCATCTTCTAACTCACCTTCATAATTACTTTCTACTAACTGCTTAAATCTCATATTACTTTGCTCTAAACTGTGCTAGTGCGCCTTCGAGATCAGCACGGCTAACTTCGCCATTTTCGTTTACTTTAGACTGTAATTCTTCCAACATTGTATCAAATACATCTGCTGATTCAGCTTTTAGTTCACGTCCTTCTGGCTCGCCATCTGCATCTGCAGAAGCATCGTCACCGCCAAATGCATCATCGTCTGGTGCATCTGCATCCATACCAGTCATGTCAACATCATCAACACCAATATCAGCGGCTGGCATTTCCATGTCAACTGCTGGTGCTTGACCTTGAGCACCCAAGATAGCATTTTCAACTGCTTCTTTTGTACTTTTAACTGTGTCTAATAATCCACCCAATGCTGTATCAGCTGCATTGTTGAATGCTTCCGCTTGTTCCATACCTAGTTCTGCTTTCATAGCGTCCACTAGTGGAATAAGGTCTTGCACTTGCATCTCTGCAACACGCTCTACCATTTTCTGTAGTTCGTCATTCATTTCTTGTGCGGCTAAAATAACCTTTGCACCTTCAACTGCTTCGTCATCCACAGCTTCACTAACATATTCTGTTAATTCACTTTGGATTGGTGCTGGTGTCCATAATTTAAGGCTTTCAGCAATCATATGTAACCTTGTGTACTCTGTTGAGTCCTCAGTTACTTTCATTTTATTTGTTGTGCTAGTAATAATGTCTGCAACTTTTGTTACATCCATTGCACTCATGTCAAGTTCGTAGCCATGGTTCTCTTTCAAGTACCTTTGCATTTTTTCGAATTTTGACTGTGTTGTTTCAAAATCTTGTAAAAACATTGTTCGATCTCCGTTTAGTTTACTGTATTTATAGAGTTTCTAGAATTTTCTCTTTAGTATTTTTTAATTTACCCAATACATTGCTGTACTTGGCTTCAAACACGTCAAGTCTTGAATAGTCTTCGTTAACATGTTTTAATTTTTGCTTATAATAATAAGCCTCCCGGACATAACTATCGTAGTTTGCATCCAGTGATTGTATATTATTACAATCAATAGTTCGTCTGTTAAACACTAATCTTTTTGTAATACTTAATGCACTTTCAAATAAACTTAAATCTTTATAAAGTACTTCGTCGTATTCTGTATCAACAATAGTGTAGTAATTCTTATTTAGGCCATCTATATCGACCTTTTCAACAACAATGTCATAATCACCCATACGCACACCAGTTTGTGTTCGGTGTGTATTGAGAGCCAAATATGTTTCATTACAACTGTCGCTTTCTGCGATCATTTGTTTGGCACCATTAGTGGTGGCGTTTTCCAAACGGCGTAATAAATCAGCCATTACTTCTGTATTGCTGTAGTCAAGTGTCATGATATTAACCTATTAGTATTTCTAGTATAAAATGTTTTTCCTTCCCTAACATGTAGGTTTAGGATGCCTTTTTTACACAGCGTTTTAGCCATGTATCGCTCACGTTCATTTAAATTATCTTTGTACACTTTGGCGTCAGTGTATTTGTCTAACCAAACACCTTCTTGTAGTGTAACAAAGGTTTCAATGCCGCCGCTGACTGTTACTGTTCTCATCTGATGCCTGCCTTCTTTTTTAAATCTGCAAGCTCTGCTTCACGGTCTGCAATTTCTGTATCAACGTCTGTGTTGTCGTCTTGTCCAATTTCGTCTGCGCCACCAGTTGCTGTTTTGTTTCCGCCTGCTACTGGTTTTGTCATTGATGTTGTTTTTGTTGTACCGCCAGTTTTTTGTGTTGTAGGTCTGGTTGTTGCAGCACTTTTCAGTCCACTACGTCCTGGCAAGCTGTATTCTTCCAAGCTCATATGTTTACTTATGATGTCGCGAATTGCTTCTTCATTTTGATCATCCAGTGCTGTGTCTAATTCCAACACATCACTAAGTCCAAGTTTATCAGTAAGTGTACGAGCTTCATCGTCACTTATATCCATTACTAACACATCTTTCAACATCGCTTTTATAGCTAAATGCATTTGGTGTCCGTATTCTTCCATACCTTCAAATATTTTCATCTCTTATTCAACTTTGCTACCATTCTACTGGCTGGGTTAAACTTCTTAGTTCTCTTTGCCTTACGTGCCATACGGGCACCTTTCATTGCTTTTGTTCGTTTTAGCGTAAAACGCTTTTTTAAATCTATTGGAGCATTACACTGTGTTGGGTTAGCAACAACTCTGCCTTTACGCTTACCAACTGTACAGCGATATTTACGTGTCAAGCTCTTTCCAGCTCGAGCCCATACTAGTTTTGCCTCTAATACTGTAGATACGCTTGTGTTTTCACATAATTCGGTTAAATGCATAGAAAAAAACTCCTTGCATATATTTATCTTTATGACAAATTACAAGGAGTTTTACAAAAACGCCATTAGGGCGACTACAATAGTTCCTAATAGTCCACTGATGACTGTACCAGCAGCCATAATAATTACTTTATTACTGCTTTGATGTTGCTTAATATTTTCTTCTCGCATTTCGGCGACGACAGTTGTTAGACGGTCAAGACCATCCCCTACACGATTAACTTTTTCTTCTAACACTCTATACCTCTCTTCGCAAAGATCGACATGAGCCTCTAGGTTTTCTCTTTCCAGTTGTGACATTTCTCTTCCTATTTTGTCTTCACTAACTCAGTCAGTGTTACAATAGTGTGAGTATTGTTTTGGCCTTTTGTTAACGGAGGCTAGTGACCGACTCCGTGGGGACATTTGAAAGTGTGCCTATTTGCTTGCCTAATGGGAATCAATCCCATACACCTATTTATAGGTATTGGAATGATAATTAAACTACTAGATATTGTATGATTATAGTTCGTCGTTACGAACAAAATACAGGTTCATATCATTTGATGTTGAGTCTGTATCAAATACATCAAGTGCAAATGTTGCAGTATCGTCTATACCAGTTGTAATTGAAACACCCTGACAATCCTGTACTAAATGATACAGTGGGTCTGCATTTTTAGCCCAGGCACCTTTGTACTCAGTTGCAAACTTAACAATCCATATTGTTTGGTTACCAGTGTGATTTGAACCAAAACTATAATCTGCCATTGCTTGTGTTGTGCGTTTTATTACACTACTAATAATTGGCTGAGTTCTTAAGCTCATTGTTTGTAATAATACATTTAAATTTTGTGCTTGATTGTATCCATCAACATTTGCGCTGTTGGGATCTGTTATTCCACTATCAGTAACATCGACTAGAGTGTATGCTGTAAAATATTCTATATCGCCTGTCAGGTGTTCTCCAGGTCTTCCAGTGCCATTCTTTTGTACGGGCATCTTGATCTCCTATATCTTTATACTAAACTTTTACCAATGCTTCGGCCTACTTGGAACCCTGCATAGCCAGCGGCGCCCATGGCGGCGGCTGTTGCAACAGTTTGCATAGATTTGCTTTTTGGTTTTTCTGCGTTGTGTGCATTGCGTATTTCCAGTTTCTTAGTACGTGCATAGTCTTGTAAGAATCCAAACAGCTCACTTCTACGTGCGTGTGTTCTATAAAACTGTAATAAACGTGTAACTACTAGAGCTCTTTGCGTTGCATTAATACGTGGCCAATCCTGTGCAAGTCTGCGTACACTGCGGTAACCACTGTTTGTGATCATAAACTTACGTTCAATCAGTTGTAGTGCTTGTCTTGCCAGTGATGGATTCACGTTGTTCATTTTCATTGAATTTAAAAATGTTCTAATTATTTGTTCTGGAAAATTAATACGCTGAAGTAATGCGTCATCTGCGCCGTCACCAGCCAGTGCGTCTGCATCTTTTCTTTGAATTAAATGTAATGCTACATATAAATCTGTACCACTTTGTCTGTACGCTTTGAATGTACCGTACATCATAGTCTTTTTTGCATACTTAACAGCAATTGGTGCCATGTCAAATTCATTATATAAAATATATAATGTAATCATATCTAAAAATGCATGATCCACAATTTCTCGTGCATTACTACGTTGTATTTGTTGACGTGTACGATACTGACGACTTTCATTAAGGTCTCTAACAAATCCAAATTTTGGTTCTTTGTTTTCACTCATTGTGTGGCCGCCTTCGATCTCTGCCCATTGTTTTGCTGTATACTTTTCCATACTAATATTTATCCGTTAGTTCTTTACCTTGTTTAAGTTAGCGGCACTGAAGCCACTGCGGTTAACAAGTTTAGCATCGCCATTGCCAATAACATAACCTTCTCCGCCACGCTGACCATCGGTGTAGGCCTCAACGTCTGCATCCTGATTGTCCAGTTGTTGGATAACGTCATTCTTTGTCTGCATAATAGCAGTAATTAAATCAAACATTCCTTTAAACGCCGCTGGGTCAGTCTCAATATGCTGACGTATACGGTCCTGTTTAACACCAGTTACTTTACTACCACTTAGCCAATCAATAAACTCTCCAGATAAATTATCTAAACTGCGTGTTTTGGTTTTGTGGTTGATGTAACTGTATAATATTTTACTAAAGTCACTAATTTTAAGTTGCTTTACCATTTCAGCATTGAGTAATTTATCAATACCATTGCCGTGTTTTTGTAACAATGACTCTGCTGTTGTGAAAATCTTTTGATCAATTTTTGGTGGTTNTTGTGCTGTAACAGGCGGCATTACCAGTAATGTACCTTCGTTTAATTCACTTGCATCAGCACGGCTCTTGTTGCCGTCCAAGTCCAGCTTCATGTGGATAACAACACCAGCAGTACTGCCAGCAATACGTTTACCAATATCACTATCAGCTTTAACACGATACACAACCATTTGTGGTTTAAACACAAAGTCGCCATCATCAACCTGTGGACGTGTGTAGTACAACAAGTCGCCCCACATAAATCCACGGAAGTTATCTGGTACTGCACTTTCAAAAACTGTAAATGCCTGTGCCATACTGGCCGCAAATGCTTTACGGCTGTCGTCTGGTGCTTCTTTACCACGATTAAGCAACATGTTTTGTAATGCTTGTGGTGTTTTTACTTTGCCGTCATAACCTTTGGCACCAAATCCACTTTTGTCAGTCATTATAAATTCGCCACGTTCGTCACGTCCAAAAATAACTGCTGGAGATCCGTCCCATTTAACTGTGATTGCTTTTGGGTTGCCTTGAATGTTTTCCAGTGTGTCTAGTGCTTGACGTGCGCCTGCACTACCACCCCATAATACTTTGTCTTCCAAATGATGAATACGAGCTTCAGCATTTTCCAATAAAGGCTTTTTATTTTCTGTTATTAGTTCACGAAATTTCATCTGGCACACCTATATCTTGTACTACTGGATTAGATTTAAAATCATCCAGTATTTGGTTAATCTGTTGACCTTTGTACGATTTTTTCAACGCACTTAGTAATGTTTCAAAACTATACAAGTCTTTACCATTTGTCAAGCCTAATTGTTTTGCAATACCATCCGGGTCTCTGATAGGCTGACTGATAGGTGTATCAATTTTTGCTTTAGTGTAACCATTGCCGTCTTTTCTCGGCTTTGGCTCTCGCTTAATACGAACTAAACCATCTGTTGGGCTCCAGATCCATCGTTCCTGAACTAGTGGACGTCCATCTTCTATTTTTTCATCTCCAACAACCACGTCAATCTTGCCCGCAATAGTGGCGATCATTATATTTCTAAATGTACCTTTGTACTTGCTGTCTTTTTCATGTGGTGCGTGATAATAAGTTTTCATCCAACCAGGGTCGCCCGGCATAAAGTCTACCTGTACATAACCTGTACGTGTAAGACCGTCTCGTGTTTTGTTTTCGTCGTATCCCACAATAGGAACACTTGTCATAAACACACTGCTTTTCTTTACTTCCTGTGTGCTTGGCGCCGCTTGTAATTTTTTAGCAAAGTCTGCCAACTCCTCAGGTTTCAAATTAATAGCAATATCAATATCGCCACTAAATTCTTTTTTACCCACACTGCCCAGTGTAAAGTCACGAAGATTTAACCCTAATTCTTTTTCTAATTTAATTAGAGTGGGTTCGATTTCGCTAATATGAATAGCACCAACACCGGCCATTGCGCCACCTTCGTGAAGGTCACGACCACGATAACGTGGTTTACGATGTGGGCCGCGATGTCTTTTCTTTAATGGGTTACTTCCCAGTATGTCTTTTACTTTCATTAGCTTTCCTGATACCTCGACGGAATTTCATTTCGTCCTGGGTCCGAATACTATTAATGAAACGCTTAACAAGATCCGCACTGGTGTCGGAGTCATAAGTCTCGTTAATTAATTTGATTAAATTACTAGCACTGGCAATAACGTTGTCCGCTGTATTTTCTACAATATAACGGCGATCACGCTGATCACTTATGCTGTTAATCTCATCAAGGATGCTTCTAGTACGTTTTTTCATAATACTCTGCCCTTTTGTTAATGGTATTTAGCTGAAATAGATAATTAGTATTGAAGGAGACAATAATGTCAAAAAGCGCAGAAGAGATTCGTTCTATCATTGATAGACTCCATGATTTAAAAGAAAATAACGATGGCATGGATAATGCACAGTTGAGTAAACTTATGATATTGGCCAACGATGGNTTAGTAGCAGAAGAAGATGTTCGATTTGTGCGATCGGCAATGAGAACTATGGACGCAGGACGGTTACCTTCCCCACAGCAACGTGATGTCTTAATGGGCATGTTGGGCACCCTCGCTGAATTAATTACCAGCGACATGAGCATGTACCAGAGAATAAGAACACAGATGCAAAAACAAGACCAACCGGAGGATAAGGAATAACTACTCAGCACGTTTAAGTATACTACGAAGTCTATCAGTATTATCCACAGCATTTTCAACAATGTTATTTGTTTGAGAAATGCCTATTGAATCACTACTGCTTCCGTTTTGACGTTTGAGCTTGTCGTAAATGGCACTTGTTCCGGCACTTTCTGCACTCTCCGCATCTTCATCCAAATCTGTTATTCGCAGTGTTTCAATATTAAAATCTAAATCAAGTTTACTGCCAACACCACTACTACTACGTGTTTTCATAAACTGTATCTGCGCCCTTCCACGTTCACGCATTGCCCTGCTTGTAAAGATACCAATAACATTATCTGCTGTATTAATCTTACTAATACCACCAGCAATGTGACTGTGATCAAATTCAACTTCATCAACACTGCCACGGTTCAACTGCGATGCTGTCACAAACAGTATGTTTAGCTCAATAGCTAAGTTACGTAACTCTTCACTTACATATTTGTCTTTAATAAACTGGTCACTTGGGTTAACTTTAACTGTAACTGGCATCATCAAGTCCAAATAATCAACCAACAGTGCATCAATTTTTACACCCATCTGAATTTGTACTTCTTTAACATACGCTTTGATGTCGTTAATAGTACTACCATTTGGCATTTGTATAGTCTGAATGAGTCCAGCTTTTTTGCCTTTCATTTTAACTTTAAGTGCCGCATCATCTGCATTACGCATAACGTCTCTGGTACTCATGCCTGTTACCATAGCATCAATACGCATGCCACACAGTTCTTCACTAAGTTCCAAACTGATGTACACTACATTTTTACCTGCTAAACTCCAGTTAAGTGCCATGTTCTGCATAAACAAACTTTTACCAGATCCACTACCACCTGCAAAGATGTTTAGTTCGCCTGGATTAAATCCACCATACAGTATTTGATCCATTGTTTTCCAACCAGTACTATTTTGTCCACGGTTGTCTTTGATGCGTTGTATACGTCCTGCAGGATCATCCCAATAGTTAGATCCCAGTTCTTTTGCAAGTCCAATACCAACTGCATCTTTAATCATCATTTCAACAGCACCAAACTCACCTTTTTCCAGTTTGTCTGTACTTGCTAAAATTGCCTTCTCTAATCCTTTGTGCTTACAAAACTTTTCAAACTCATCCAAGAACCAGTCTTGATGTGCTGATGTATTGTCTCGCAAGTCCTGTAACTCCACACTACCCTTGACTTTCATTTGTTCAAGTGTAGGCATGTCGCCATAGTTTTCCACATGCTCTTGCATAAAGCGAACAGCACTACGCAAACTGCGATCAAAATACTCTGAATCTATAATAGCATTACAGCGTACAAATAATTCTTTGTCTGCCTGTAAAAACTCTAGATACAGCTTTTGTAAATCTATTCCATAATCTTCTGCCATTAATTGACTTCACCTTTTAATTTTGCTTCAACGAACTCGCTCTGTGTGTACAATGCTGTGTCCAGTAATCTTTTTTCTACACCACGTATTGTTACCCATGTTTCGTATATTATATACGATTTCATCCAAATAAGCGAGCCAAAAGTTGAACGTTTTGGAAACCATGCAAACTCTTCTCGTAATGTTGTTCTGTCGGGCTCAACTACAAATGTTCTCAAATAATCTACCTCATGTAATGGCTCCCAGTGTCGGTCTGAATTTCCAAGCGTCCTACTATGCATCACTGATAATCATCAAAGTTATAATTGCCAAATTGGTCTGGCGAGTAATACGGATTGTTAAACATCGGGTCGTCTTCGCCAGTAACACTTGTAATTTCTGGAACAAAATGCATTAGTGTGCTTTCAACACCTTGCTTTAATGTTGCCATACTACTAGCACACCCACTGCAACTTCCGCTGAGTTGTGTACTTAAAACACCAGTTTCTAAGTCAAAGTCAAGTATGTTTACCTGCCCACCATGCTGTGCTACATTTGGTGTTACATATTCGTCCATAACTTCTGTAATCTGTGCTAAAATTTCTTCTTTAGTTCTCATAACTGCTCTCCTCGATTATATTTGTTTTGCAGATTATTTACAATAGTTTTTTCCCATTATTTCTGCTTTAGTAGGATTTCCTATACTGAAGTCTAAAATACTCTTGATTGTAAATAACTTACCATACTTTTGTACGGCATCATTGGCATCTTTGACATCTTCGTCCCAGGGCGGAAAGCTGACTTCCCATCCTCGTTTTATTGCTTGTCGTACAAGTTTCATACCAGCCTTGTCTGCATCTGGTAGTAATATATTTCTATTACCGCTAAGTTCTATAATTTTACTTTGCTCCATGCTCATGTTGTTGCTGCCAATAGCTACGCCATCAATAGCAACTGCGTCCAATTGTCCTTCTGTCACAATAGTTATCTTTTTGTCACGCTGGCGATCCAAACCAAACACAAAGTCCTTGGGTTGTTGTACATGATACTTGGGTGTTTCTTTATTGGGAACATCTCCGATCCAACGTGCAGTGTACCCAACTATATTTCCTTTGTAACGAAATGGAAGTATTACTCTATTACGAAAGTGACTAAATGTACTGTAATGCCAGTCAGTCCAGTTGTCAAGTCCACGTTCTACTAAAAATTCACATGCACCCACAAAACGCTGTACACTCTTTTCGTCCAGTTCATGTATTGGATAGTTCTTGACTGGATTGGAATCTTGTGGTAATTGTACAGTAGGCCAGTCTATTTTCACTGGTTGATCTTGTTTTACTGTTTGTATAAACAATTCTGCCGTGTCTCGCTCACGCATCAGTTCAATTTGTAAACGATGTATGTCTGATTCATCTGCCCCTAACACGCTGTATAAACGCTTCAGATGCCCGCTCAGTTGCTTGCCAGTACTCCAACCAGTTTTGTATCCACAATTAAAGCAGTTATATTGAAATTTATCTTCTTCAAAATAAAATCCACCACGTTTTTTAGTATCAGGTCTACCTTGTCCATTTGTAATGCACATAGGACAATTGCCACTGGTCCAGCCAGAACCAGTTGGCTTCCACGAAGCAGGTATCAGATTTTTAGTGAACTCAATTACGATATGCATATTACTATATTAACTTCTATATAGTAATTTGTCAATCGATCCTTTGATAATATTGAATTTAATTCTAATATACATAAAATTACCGTCAAATGTAAATGCTTCAGTAGACTGGGCATTTGTAGTATTGTTTACATTAATGGCACCAAAGATGTCAGACTGACCATGGGGATTAATTGCAAACCAATCATTATCAGTTGTTGGATTAGTTAATAGTGTGCCTTGCAGTTGGAATGAACCCTCAAATCCACTGTTCTGTATACTAATGGTGTTTAATCCATTACATGCACCAGTTCGCATTGCTGAACCAGTTAATGGGCTAGTGATATATGATTTACTGTTGAAGTTTGGTGTCCCGCCTGCGCTTAAACTGGTAATACCGCCACTTGCACTAACAGTGCCAATGGTAATTACGGCATCATGTGTTGGTGATTCGCCGCCCAGGAAAGTTCCCAATATTGTAATTGTTTCGCCCACACTGTAGCCTATACCGCCATTGGTGGCACTCACTGTATAATTGCCGTTTGTTTTAACTATCTCTAAACTGGCATTAACGCCACTGCCAGAGTATACAAATTTATCAGTGGTGTAATGAGTATTACCCATTGCACTACCACTTGCAAACAATGCACTGGTTAAACCAGAATAGGTTACAGATGCTGACAGTGCAACTTCTTCCTGATATATTAAATTGGATGCCATTATTTCTGAACTTGCACCCATATCCATTGGACCACAGTCATCAACCACTTCTGCTGTATAGCAATACCTGTAATTTTGGTCTGCATGCATGGCGTGAATCTGGTTGTTTGGATTAGTATAAGTAAGTAGTATATTGTAGAAGGCAGGATCAAAACTGGCAATGTCGCCAGGAGAGATATGCAATGTAACGACACCATTGTCGTAGTCTGCAATTTTTAAGTTTTTACTAACAAGGACCGTATTATCTTTATTTTTAGTTATTTGTGCTTTAATCGTTTTGTCATGCAATTGTACAGGACTTGCGTCAAGCTCTTTAATAAAAAATGTAATAGTAGTGTCCACACCTTTCAGAAGTTTAAAAGGTTTGTAACTACTGGGTTGGTTCCTAGTAGTTCCCGTTCGGGTTGTCAAAACGACATCACCACGTTGGGTGTTAATGTATCCGGTGCCTTGTGCCATATATAAATTCTCCAACACTATTTATTAAAAGATAAGTATTATTATGACAATAGAAAACCAATATCAAGAACTTTTACAACAGTTCCCATTTTTAACACTCGCCAGTTACGGTAATAATGAATACGTAGGTATTATGCAAAATATTGATAACAATGTTATCAGCATGTATATTTACGAACAAATTAAAGATCCAAAACTAAAAAGAACATTTCTCCAATTGGGAGAAGAGTGGTGGTGGGAAACTAATCGTAAAATTCCAATTAATATTATTATGGGCGGACGTTTTAAAGTATTTCGCGATTCATTAGTAACGTTTACAAATAAAGACTTTGAAGTCCTACACGGACCAACTATTTGTTTACGTGACATCATGCAAAAGCGAGTTAAACGTAAAAATGTTCAATTAGTCCGAAAAGTTAACTAATAATATTTTCAATTACTCTTAATTCATCATGTATGTGGCGTTCTACATACAGCATTAATAGTGCTGGACGTTTTTCCACGCCGTGATTGGGTGTTGCACTGTGTAAAACTCTGGGATGCCATATCAGCATTTCTCCGTAGTTTACATGTGTTGCCTGACAATTTTGTGTAAAGTACTCATCGTGCTTTCCATTGTAACAGTCTTTGATATTCCATTTAGTATTATGACTGCCAGACACAAATGCTGTACCGCCAGTGCGTGGTCCAAAGTTTTCAGTCAGCGGTAACAAGCACTGTACACCCAAGAACTGATCTTCATCAGCAAAACTTTCATGTCTATAAGGTGTGTCAATATGCGGTCGCACTGTCTGATAGTTTGGATAAGTTGTCACAACATCGCTGTGATACAACACTGGATCATCCAACAGTAGTGCTATCTGTGGCATATAAAATTTATTACATGCATTTACTACTTGTGTTTCGCTTAGTTCCTGACTCCAGGTATTAGCCCATTGTATTTTACGCTTGGGAGGTTTACTGTAATAGTTGCCGTGTACATCATGCCCACGATCAATTCTTATCTGACTGGATTGTAAAAATCCACGATGTGCATCTATTGTACTGCGTGGTATATTTTCTCTTATTTTGCAGAAGCCATGATGCCAAAACTCTTCTATATTGAAACTCATGTTAGTGTGTCTACCAACTGATTCATTTGTACAACCACAACATGTGCATAGGCAACAGCGTGACTCTTTTTAAAGTAATAAGTTCCGTCTGTGGGCGGTATCCACACTTGCTTCATAATAGTATCCCAATCACTGTCAACCAAATGTCGCTTTGCAGGACGTATAATAGCCAACACTGCGGCCAGTTGTGTGATGTTTGTGGGCTTTAGTTTACGTAAAATATCGCCGTGTCCTTTGACATGGAACAGCATATCAATAAACTCATCATGTGCGAGTAAATCCCACTGCGGTTCTATTTCCATAAGTTCATCCAGTTGTTCTGGTGTCTTGATGTTTTTGTATAAACTTAGGTTAAGTATATCAAGTTTAAAAAAGCCGCGATCTTCTGCTTCCTTGTGATCAATTGTAGCCATGCCAGTAAATGGCTCACTGGGCATCTTGTGAAAGTATACACCAGTGTTGTGTTTAACAGTTTTATTATCACGTTTGATTACTGCTACTGTATGTGGGAATAATTCCAGTACACGATTTCTGTCTGCTGTATCAATGTCAATGTCTGTTGCTGGTATCATCCAATTATCTCTCTTATAAAATTAACTTCCTGTGGAAATAGTTTTGTCTTGCGTACCCAAAAATTAGGATCCAGTGTATCTGCCACTTGCTTGAGCATGTCATTGGGAATAGTATCCAGCCATTTTTGTGCTTTGTCACTGCTATAAATTATCCAGGGCGATATCTTTCCGTTGCCAATGTGTATTACAATACTGTGTGGAGTAGCCTTATCAAAATAGTCACTCCAATGATGCCCACTTGTTTTACTCCAGGCTTCAGCATGTATTACAAAACGCTCTAATGCTCTGTCAGCAGTTTCACTTTTACTACTGTCAGCCAAGTAACGATTGTAAACACTGTCCTTGCACCAAGTATCCAATTTAGTTTTGTTTGTGGTTAGCCAGCGTATGTATGATTCTGGATTAACTGCACGGATATCAAGTATGTATCTGCCAAACTTCACAAACGCACTGTAGTATTGACTGCCAGCAAAATCATCATATGACTTGTCTTTCTTACTGCCCATTGCCAATTTATACCAGTAGTTGTAGGCATTGTATCCTGCTACAACGTGCTTTTCGCTACGATTAAGAGCTCGTCGCTTGCGTTCGCACATGTGTACAGCAAGACTACTCTCACGTTTAAAACTTCTTTTGCAATATTCACAACTGTACATTATTTAAATAATGCCTTTATATCCTTGTCTGTCATGCCTGCTGACTCTGCCAGACTTTTAAGTTCAGCTTTAGGACTTTCCAATAATATATCCAACTCGTCATCATTGATGCCTGGATACAGTGTTAGTAACCATTCAGCCACTTTGTTTTTCTTTTGTCTCTTGCCGGGTGCTATCCACGGATGATATTGACTTTTACCAATACCAACAACTTGCATTAAGCGATGCTGTAGTTGTACATGATGCCGCAATGTATTAAACTGTACATTAACTAGTTCATTAGTCATTGTTAAATAATGATCACGGATTGCATCATGGTTTGTATCACATGCACTGGTATATCGCATCAATAACCAAGGACTAATCTTCTTTTGTTCTTCTTCAGTTAGTGTATCCCACCAACCGACGTCACGCTGATCAATCGCTCGCATCTCTTCTTTAATTGTTAGTTTATTACTCATTACCAAAATCCCAGTGTTCTACCATTACCTGCTATGATAGCACAACATGTTACAACATGCAAGATAATCCAGAACGTCCTAAAAATTAATGCACGTTTTACATCTGTTTGTGAAATAGGCAAAAACTCAGGCTTGTCTTCATCAGTAACACCAATCGGCATACCAACAGTTCTAGCCCATGTTTTTAACCAACGTCTTTGACCACTCATACTATTACCACAAATAATATGTGTCTAGTATATCAGGAACCTTACTGGTTTCTTTGACAAAAAAGGCACAGTTGCTGCCTTCTTCATCTCCCAGTGGCACTGCTAAAAAGTGTCCAAACTTTAATTTTGGAAAATGCCATTTAACTTCCTGAAATACATTTGTAATTTCCACATTCTGAAACTTGGGTAAAAACCCTGAGATTGGATTAAATGTAAATGCATGGAAGCCTCGATCATTTAAACTTGTAATGGGTACTACTTCAGGTTCACCAACATCTGGCTCACAAATAATTAAACTCCAATCCAATGGCATCTTAACCATGTGATTGCCTATGCGCAATACTGCCGCAGGTGCATTAAATATTTCAAGAAAAACAAGCGGCACAAAGAAATAATCTGCATCGTTTTTATTACTATAATCTAATACGCCGTAACGCACATCTTCTATTTCTTCTGGTACAAAGTCTAATTCGTACGGCTTATTTTCTACTGTTAATATTTTCATTTTCTATATTTTACCTTATCTATAGTAAAGGGATAGTTAGCATCTTTATAAAACTTTTTGCGCTCACGTAAATGGCGCTTGCTAAACTTAGCTGTACTGGTTATATCCCAAATTTGAACACTGTCTTTATCTTTTGCTCTACGTATGCCACGGCCAATAGACTGGATAACACGCACAAAAGACTTACCAGGCTCAACAAGAACAAGATTAAAGATGCGAGGAATGTTAATGCCAACAGCGGCCACACCATAAGTAGCAATAATAATTTTGTTGTTTGCCTCACTAACCTCATCATATTCATCTTTGCGATCCTTACTTTTCATACTGCCACTAATAAACACCGACTCTTCTGGAAGTCGCTCAATCAATCCTTCGCCAGCCTTAATCCTGTCAACCAATACTAGTGTATTACCTTCAAGACTTAAACTCTTGACTAATCCAGCCATATAATCCAGGCGTTGTTTATCTGTGGTTAAGTATGTTAATTCTTCCTGATAGTTGCTGTATTCAGCAGTATCCTGAAGTTGAAGAACGTTCACATCACACTGTGCTAGAACGCCCATGTCTTGTAACTCACTGGCCGCAAGTTTATTTACCACTTGCCCCAGACTAATTGTAAGTCCAATCTTGTCTGAGTCTTCTTTTGGTATTGTACCAGTAAGACCCCAACGTATTGGAACATTAGCAAATACTCCTGTGAGTAACTTTTTAAGCACATCAGCTTTGGCTTGATGTACCTCATCTACAATAACACACTGTACATCAGCCGCAAAGTCCACAACACTTACATCGCTGTCTCCGTTACGAAAACGCTTTTCCATGCTGTTTAAACTCTGCCATGTACAAATGGTATGTGTTTTGCCAAATTCTTTTCTATCCCCAAAGTATACACCCACATCCAATCCCAAGTTGATGTAGTCTACTTCTGTTTGTAACACCAAGTCTTTGTTGGGTACAATTACAATACTACGACCATATGGTTCTATTAGGTTGCTGAGTGCGGCTGTAATTAATGTCTTGCCTGCACCAGTTGCAATCTCTTGTAAGCACTGTGGGTTACTGAGAAACTGATTTATAATCTCAACCTGATAGTCACGCAATACAACTGGCTCGCCTGCAACTGGATGTTTTTCAGGCCACCGTTTATCACTAAAATGTTTTTCTGTAATTTGTGGGAAATCTAATTTAATTTCTGTTCTGCGGTCATCAATATCTACTTCATAACCGTCAGCAATTAATACTGGCAATATGTCTTCCAATAGATTTGTATATGTAGACCCACCAATGTTAAAGTAATTAACCTTACCATCCCAACGTCCTAGTTTGTATGCCGGCACATGATATGCATACGGCAACATAAAACTGAACTTGTTGACCAGTTTCTTGCGAGTATCCAGATCGAGACCTTCGATCTTACAATTTACTTCATCTTTTAAAATAATCTTTGCCATAATAATACTATACAGATTTTACCTATTGTTGTCAAGAAGATAAGGGTGGGGGGACCTTTCGATCCCCCCGTTTTAATTAGCTAGCTGGAGTGAGAGTGATATAGACAGAGGAGAAGCTAACCAATTAAACTCTCCGCATGCATGTTGACTCTGAGTATGTTTTCCACTTTACAGGATTCATCTTTCGTAAATCTGCAATTTTGGTAACCATACGTAAGCTCAATTCACGCAGTCGGTTACGGTTAATGTAAACATATTCCAGCAACTCTGCTTGCTCGGCTTTGTTGAAGCCATACTCATCAAGCATGCCATCTCCAACAATTTGTTTACACCGTAAAAACTTTTCACGCATTGTATCCATTGTCAAGTCCAAGTAGTGGCAACGTGACATGATCGCACCCAGGTGGTCTGCAATCTTACCGCGAGCTTTTTCAAACTTGAGGTTTGTAATAAACACAACGCTTCCTTTAAATTCAAATGTGTCTGGAATGCCTTCTCGGCGTAACAATGCACTGTCTGCCAACCAACTTAGTTTACGCTTCTTGCCACTGTCTAATGCGGCTTTAAGCAAATTCAAACTAGTTTCGTCATACAATACAGTATCACAGTCATCCAGCACAAGTACTGAACCTTTGTCTGCATATTCATACAATGTTTTGTACAAACCAATAGCAGAGCTGGCGCCTTTAACAACGCCGTAACGTTCTGGTGCATTAGTTAGTTTTGTAGCAACCTTTGCTGAATCCAGCACTTGCTCTACTCCAAAACTTTTACCTACACCTGGAGGGCCTGTTACAACCATTCCACGAACAACTCCATCAATAGCGGCCTCTGTCATGTCTTCCAAAATTTGGAACCGCTCACGTAGTCGTTCAATTACTTGTTCGTCAGTTTCTTCTGGCTTGACGTCTGACGTCGGTGTGCCTACTGACGCATTATCGTCAACATCCTCAAAACTGTTTGCACTTTCCACTTTAATGCGGATCCTACGATCTGGCATTCCTGGAATATCTTTACCACACACTGTGATAAATCCACCGTTACGGCCTATCTTAAAAGGCTTTTCAAGTTTAAAAACAGTATCTTTGATTGTTGCTCCGGCATATACTCCGGTTAAAACACGTACTTTTTGCATTGGTTCTCACTCCTTTTGCATTAACTTATATATACATGATAACATCTAGTGTNGTTATTGTCAAGCACTTTCTTGAATTTTTACACGATTAATTACAGTTTCTTTGCATTTACTGAATTTACTAATNCTTTGCTCTTTAACAAATCCAGTAACGTCCATAGTTTTACCAACAAGGATACTACTGATGTCTGGGTCTTTGCTCCAAAAGAACTTAACTAAGTTTACGTCACCTTCTACACCAGTTACCAAATGAATGTTATATTTGGCAATAAATTTAATATCCTGAATTAGTAGGTTAAACTTAAATCGTTTGCCAACACTGCCAACATACTCACTGGTGTGACGTTTTTCATCGTAAAATTCTTCCATTTCGTCACGTTGTTTCTGGATGCGTAAACTGTTGGGCAGACTTGCAATTACACTAATGCCATAGTTGTCTACTTCTGTATAGTTAAGTAATTGGCCCACAGTGTCTTCAAACCCATTAACACTGCCTGTGAGCTTCTTCATCACAATAACACTGTCAAAGTATTCTTTGAGCTCAGAAGCTTCGTCACGATGTTTTTGGGTTATCTCAATGACAGGTGCGTCTGGATTCTCCTGGAGGATCATCTTGATGGCAGACTTATTATCATATACATTGGTATTATTTTTATAATCATGATAACCATATCCACTTTTGATGAAGCCTTGAAGTTCATCAACTGCAATAGCAAGTGTCATTACTTTAAAGATGTCATATTTCTTTTTCATTGTTCTGCCTTTTGCCCTGTTTACCTGTGTAGTATACGAAATTTAATCTACAATGTCAACAACATTTTTGTTTTCTTTGCCACTTTGATACTGAGCTTTTAACCAAAACTTATGGTTATCAAAGTACTCCTGAATTGTGCATGGTTCTTGTTTATAGGCTGATCGTTCATTCATTGCAGCCTGATACATGTTATTCACAAATAGTCTAAAGTTGCTTTCATCTGGCATACGTGTCTCCTATATGTTTGAAAGATTGGCAGGAGCCTTGAAGCCCATGCATTGTAATTGGGTAATGGCATTGAATAGTTTAACGGTTTCACGTTTTACTTCAATACGTGTTCGCTCACCTTCTTTTTTCATTACCTTTGATGTTAAGCTCAAATTGATAAACGCAAAGACATCATTGGCTTGCTGCGGTGTCATCTCCGTCATATCAATTAGTCGTTGGCGTGGAGTAGCCGTGCCACGAATATAATTTAAATCTGAAATAACAGTTCTAAGTTCTACACTCATTTCTAACTCCTTTCTTATTTAATATACCACTAGTATACAGTAAGACGTCTTGGTTGTCAAGCCTTATTTTAATTTATTTTATTAAAATAAACTTTCGTATGCATTTGCATTAACCCATTCACGGGTTTCATCTGACATATTAAGTTCTTCCAGTTGTTGATCAGTTAATTCAATACCTTTGAACGATGCTGACTCAACATACGCATCACAAAAGTCTGGATAGTCTTTCATATCTACATCACCAATCATAATGTCATCCAATTGGTTGATATCAAATTTAATTTTTGTCATTTTATACTCCTGTATAGTTATAAGGTTTATTCCATTTACCAACATTGATGTCAGTATAGTGTGAACGACTAAAGTAATCAGTCATTGCATCATCATCGTTAAAGTACTTTGGGCCTTTCATTGCCGCTAGTAGTTCGTTAAAAAACTCACGCTTTTTACCTGCATAGTGACGGTCGATATGATATTCATTAACTTGAATATAACCATCACCATGTGTAAAACTATCGCTAAAGTCAATTGCGCCTTCTTTGATATTAACGCAAAGTGTTGAATGGTTACGAACAGCGATACTGGCTTTCATTTTGTACTTTTTAAGCACTGCTTTGATGCCTGGTGCTAATTCTGCTTTGTCTTTTTGTGAAACATATGCCATTTGCTAACTCCTGTTTTTTAACTTATACCATTAATATACAGTAAGACGTCTTGGTTGTCAACAAAAAACAGAAAAAAAAGGCAAGAATAAATCCTGCCTTTTCAAGTACTTGTAATTTTTATTGGTTTTTTTATGATTTTTTAATCATACGATAAGTAAATTGTGTAACAGAATGGATGTTCGCAGACGATATTTTTAACGACTTTGCAACACGTTCTGTGTTAGCTATATACAACAAGGCCTGATCACACCTTCTGTTACACTATAAACTCACATCTTCAAGTCCAGCCGCACGTAACTTCACAATGTTATTGATCTGAAACTGCTTGGCGTCTAATGCTTTTGATAGTCCTATATACTTGTTACGCAACAGGGCAAACTCATTAATAAGATGCTGTTGATTCACGACATCTGGATCACCATCAACATACTTTTCCGCATCACGGCTAGTAAGTTGTCTGTTATAATGCTCCAGAAACTTCCTGAATTTCTCACTACGCATTCTACGTAGTTCTATGTTTAAGAACTCTAAAATACTTTCGATTTCTTGTAATTGTCCAAAACGTTGTTCAACTACTCCAGGCATATCGCGGCTATGTTTTTCAACACTGCCACGAAGTCCTGTTTGAACCCTAGCTTCAGTAAGCTCTTTTTCATAGTAGTCAATCGCATAAACTATTTGATTGATATCTTTTCGTATCTTTGATAACCAGTTCACTGTCTAATTACCACTCAGATTCTTCTTCATATTCTTCTAATTCATCATCAACATCATATTCCTTAAGGGCACGATCTAGAATGCTACAAACTCCATGAAGTTCGTTTGCATGTTCTTCTAGATCGCACAAAGCACTTTCTTGTACCGCACTTAAAAAATGCTGGGCCGCTGTGCTTCTATCCTTAACTGGAACATATGCTTTGATGCTGTCCCACAATTCTGCAAGACTTACTGCGTCATTACTTGATAGTTTCATTATTATTCCTCAATAGTGGATAAATTTTCATCAAGGCTATTTAGTTCTTCTTCGGAATCTTCGTCCACGGGTTGTTCAGTTAACTGATCAACAGCAATGTCATCCCATTCTCTCATAATAAGGTCTAATGCGCCATCTTTATTAGCATTCCAAGGCTTACGGAACATTTTAATTACTTCACCAGTTACGTGGCTAGTGTATTCCAAACTGTTACCGCTCTTCTTTAGAATATCTTTGGCTTCAAAGAACTCTACAAGTCCACTGTATGGGCTCATACCTGTTTCATATGGAATCTCCACTTGTACACTTTCAAACGGTTTAGCATAACGTGTTTTCATTACTTTACACGCCGCTCTAATACCATGTACTTGTGAAGTCTTGTTGCCGTCTGCGTCTGTTTTTAGTTTAAGTTTACGCATAGCAACCACAATACTACTTGCGTAGATAAAGCCTTGTCCACCACTAATCTTATCATCTGGATCAAACATATCCTGCGATGCGTATGTGTGGTTGGTTGCCATTAGTCCTACGTTGTATTCGCCCAACATATTAACAGTGTTACGAACCAGTGATGTTAGTGCTTTAGGCTTACGGCCCAAGTCACCCTTCATATCACCTGCTTCAAACTGTTTAACATCAGTTGGTGTCAACATCATACCCAATGAGTCAATCACAAACAATACTTTAGGACGTTCGTCCTTTTCCTTGTCTGCCCATTCCTTTTTATAGTCTGTCATGAAATCACTCATAACTTTGGCTACATCGTCAATCATTGCTAAGTTAAGTTTTAACAATTTTTCAGGACTGGTGTCTACATCTAGTGCATGCAACCAAGTCTCGTCTAGTGCGTTTTCAGTATCAATCAGTACAACAAAAATATCTTGAAGTTGTGCTTGTTTAACAATATTACCAGCCGCAATGTATGACTTACCTGCGCCTGATTCACCAGCCAATACTGATACTTTACCTAGTGGAATACCCTTTTCAAAGTCTCCACTGATTAGTTTGTTTAAGGTATAGTTACCTGTTGAGATCCATGTATCTGGATCATTAAACCCGACACTTAGTCCGGGTACCGCTTTAGTAATACTTTTACGGAATTTGCTTACGTCAAATGGTCTTGCCATAGTAATCTCCTATAGAATATAAACAGTGGGGGAATTGATCCCCCACTATAATGTCAGCTTATGTTTTAGTTTTTGCGAGCTCTAATTGCGGCAAGAATATCTGCTGCACTAGATTGGCTAGCATCAGCCGCTGGAGCTGCTGGTGCTGGTGCTGACTCTGCAACTGCCTGTGGCGCCGGTGCCGGTGCAGGTGCTGTTTCTGCTACAGGAGCAGGTGTTGCTGTTGCTGGTGCGCTTGGAATGTTATCCAAGTTTACACCTGCTGGACGATAAAATTGTCCAAAGCGAGCTGGATCATACAACTGGCCATCTACACTAGCTTCGAACATTTCAAAGATAGCATTAACGCCTTCTGCTGTAGGTTTCTTTGGCATATAATCATCCAGATTATGCAACCCATTTGATGCAATTGCATTTCGCTCATCTTCTGTCAAGCCACGCTCTCTACGAGCCCAGTTTGATGTTGAGTAATCTGCATACTGACCTTTTTGCGTTTTTGCAAGTTTAAAGTCAGTACCTTGCTCAAAGTCTGTTGGAATTTCTGGAAAGTCCGGATCCATTAACGCTTGTTTGATAATATTAAAAATACTTGGATTAATAATAAATCTGCGAATTGGATTTTCAGGAACACTGTCTTCCTGTAGTGGACTGTCAACTACAAATCCTTGAAACAAGTAACTACGCTTTTTCCAATACTTACGTGCCATATCTTCCATGCTTGGATCTTTGAACCAAGGACGAATTTCAGCATGTACTGGGCAAGTTTCACCCCACATTTCCATACATGGAACCGTTACTGTTACGGGTTTGTGTTCATCTCCACCAGCAACGCCACTGAATGGAATACGGATCATTTGACGTTCACGCCAAAAGTAAGTATTCGTGTCATCACCATCTGGGAGGAATCTCATTGTTGCTGATTGACCTTCTGGAATATTCCAAAACGCANAAATTGCGTTGTCACCACCATATGAGTTACTGCGGGTATTTCCGCCTTTTTCTTGTTCGAGCAGTTTTGCTCTGATTTCTGCTAAAGATGCCATAATTATTCTCCTATATTAGCCTTTATTAGTAACTAGGTATAATACCTAATTTTGTGTTGCCACTTACGTGACGTTTGCCTAAGTTTTGTATAATACACTTATACTTTGAGCATACGTATACTATACTATATTTAATGTGTAAAGTCAAGCACTTATAATAAAAAATCTTCTGGATTATATTTGTTGAATGATTCTTCAATTTGCTTGTACACATTTTCGGTTGCATCTTCTGATGCCTCCTTAGGATTCTTAATACTAACATTACCTTTAATGTAAGTCAATACTTTATTTGCTAAATTTTGCTGTTTTGGATCCATGTCGTGCATGTCCATTCCAAGTTGCATTAGCATATTACTAAGCTCGTCATCCTTTA
>JGI26260J51721_1000148_pt1 | contig 29106 bp, 33 predicted proteins | sample SaaInlV_120m_DNA_4_FD_51721 | JGI IMG/M metagenome (IMG submission 51721)
TAACCGTTATGAGACGATGCTCGAAAATCATTTTGAACACGGGTTCGCGGTGGATTGGATGCGCAAGGACCTTGGCATTTGTCTGAGTACGGCGAACGAAAACGGGGCATCCTTGCCCGTCACTGCACTGGTCGATCAGTTTTATAAGGACGTCCAAAAAATGGGTGGTGGGCGTTGGGACACGTCTGCATTGTTTAAGCGGTTACAGGCGTCCTGACCGATCAGATTTGATCGCACCGAAAATAATCTGGCTGCAATCGCGTCCCGTCGATTGCGTGATCAAAGGCGTATTGCTGGTCCCACCTGACGAAGGTGGCCATTTAATCTGTTTTGCTACGCCCAAGCTAGCGGCGGCCATCCTGCGGCGATGGACCGACTGAAGGATTACTAAAATGAGCACAAACAACACATCTATCGTCGGACTCGGATCTATGGGGTATGGTATGGCGCAATCGCTGTTGCGCGCAGGCCACGGCGTGCAGGGCTTCGACATTGACCCGGACACAACTGCCCGTTTCGCAACCGAGGGTGGGCAATCGGAGGCACAATCTGACGCCGCCGCACGGTGCGACTGTCTGGTCGTGGTCGTTTTGAACGGCGCACAAACCGAAAGCGTTTTGTTCGGTGACGGAGGATGGGCCGCACAACTAGAACAGGGTGCAACAGTTATTGCTTGCGCCACCGTTGCGCCAGAGTTCGCCAAAGACATGGAAGCACGCTGCAACGAATTGGGTTTACATTATCTCGACGCTCCAATTTCGGGAGGTGCTGCAAAGGCAGCGCTTGGCAAGCTTAGCATCATGGCGTCAGGCACGCCCGCTGCCTTTGACGGCGCGGCACCAGCACTAGATGCGATGGCCGAAACTGTGTTCCGGTTGGGCGACGCAGCGGGCGCGGGATCGGCGATNAAGGCCGTGAANCAGTTGCTTGCTGGCGTTCATATTGCTGCAATGGCTGAGGCGCTGACGTTTGGGATGACACAAGGGGTTAGCCCCNATAAGTTCGTTGAGGTGATCAGCCAATGCGCAGGCACCAGCTGGATGTTGGAAAACCGCGCACCGCATATTGTGGACGGGGACTACAGCCCGAAATCATCGGTAGACATCTGGCCAAAAGACCTTGGGATCGTTCTGGANATTGCCAAATCCGCCAAGTTCGGCGCGCCATTGACGGCCGCGGCGCTGCANCAGTTTCTTGCGGCATCCGGCTCTGGTCTTGGGGGCGAGGATGACTCTGCTGTGGCCAAGGTTTACGCGCGCAACGCGGGTCTGACTTTGCCGGGGGATGCGTGATGCTGCTGGGATGCATTGGCGACGATTTTACCGGATCCAGCGACTTGGCGAATACATTGGCCAAACAGGGGATGCACTGCGTGCAATACAGTGGCGTGCCTGATGGGCCTGCCGAAGCGCACGTGCAGGCGGGGGTTGTCGCATTGAAAACACGCTCCATTCCGGCGGCTGACGCGATTGTGCAATCCCTTAACGCGTTGGACTGGTTGCTGGCACAGGGATGCGAGCAGATTTATTTCAAGTACTGTTCAACTTTCGACAGCACAGCGGACGGCAATATCGGGCCCGTGACTGAAGCTTTAGCTGACGCATTAGACGCGCGCGCCGTTATCGTATGCCCCGCATTTCCGGGAACAGGGCGGTCGATCTATCAAGGCCATCTCTTCGTGAACGACGTGCTGTTGAATGAAAGCGGAATGCAAAACCACCCGCTGACCCCAATGACCGACCCTGACATTCGCCGTNTGCTAGCCGCACAGTCAAAAGGGCCAGTGGGGCATGTGAATGCGAGCACCGTTTTGTCCGGCGCGCAGGCCATCCGCACACGCCTTGATGCACAGGCAGACGCCGGCAAACGTCTGATCGTTGTGGATGCTCTACAAGACGCGGACATGATGCAGATCGGGGCGGCCGCCAAGGGCCTAAAGCTGATCACCGGCGGATCCGGCGCCGCGCTTGGGCTGCCTGCAAATTTNGGGATCNCTGTGGGTGCGGACACCACGTGGCAAGGCGAGGGCGGCAAGTGCGTGATCCTGTCCGGGTCCTGTTCTGTCGCGACGCGCGGCCAAATCGCCCACCACAAAGCGTCGCATGACGCGCTAGAGATCACTGCTGACATGCTCTTTGACGGCGAGATGAATGCACAGAAGGCCGCGCAGTGGGCAATGGATACAGACGGGCTGCCGCTGATCTATAGCTCTGCTGATCCCGATATGGTTGCATCTGCCCAATCCAAATATGGCCGCGATGAAAGCGCCGAAACGTTTGAGCAGTTCTTTGCAGACATCGCACGGATTTGCACCAAGGCAGGCGTGCGCAAACTGTTAACAGCTGGAGGGGAAACCTCCGGTGCGGTGATTGAAGGGCTGGCCTTGTCGAGCTTGGAAGTTGGACCAGAGATTGACCCCGGTGTGCCTGCGTTACGGGCAGGTAGCGAGCTTGTGCTGGCGCTAAAATCGGGCAACTTTGGCAGTATTGACTACTTTGAAAAGGCGGCCAGCACATTGACGGGTTCCAATACATGACTAAGGCCCTACGCGAACAAATATGTGTTCTGGCAAAATCCCTTTTTGATCGCGGTTTGACAGGCGGGAGCACCGGTAATATTTCTGCACGCACCGATGATGGTGGCTTGTTGGTTTCCCCGACGGGCACCAGTTTTGGACGGCTGGACCCCGCGCAACTGTCGCATTTTAATGCAAAAGGCGTGCTGATCGGGGGCGATCCGCCAACTAAGGAAATGCCGCTGCACTCCGCGTTTTACGATACGCGCAGCACGGCGGGGGCAGTTGTCCATCTGCATTCCTGTCATTCAGTCGCGTGGTCGATGGTGCAGGATGTTGACGCGGATAACTTCCTGCCACCGATGACGCCCTATGCGATCATGAAGTTGGGTAAAGTGAAACTACTGCCGTTTTTCCGGCCCGGTGATCCAGCGATGGGCGAGGCGGTTCGCGGGCTTGCGGGCAAACGATCAGCGGTGATGTTGGCCAATCACGGACCTGTCGTTGCAGGCAAAGACGTCGAGGCAGCCTGCAACGCGATTGAAGAACTCGAAGACACGGCGCGGCTGGCGATGATGATGCGCGGGGTCCCGGCGCGCATGTTGGATGATGCGCAAGTCAGCGATTTGGTAACGCATTTTGATATCGAATGGGACGACTGATGCAATTCTCCGCAAACCTAGGGTTCTTGTGGGCAGACCTGTCTTTGCCTGATGCGATCCGCGCTGCCAAAGCCGCTGGTTTTGACGCTGTGGAATGCCATTGGCCCTACGACACGGATCCGGCGCAAGTGAAAGCCGCCTTAGCGGAGACCGAATTTCAGATGCTCGGGCTGAACACGTCGCGCGGTGACGTGGAGGCGGGCGATAACGGGCTATCAGCTTTGCCAGACCGCATCACACAAGCGCGCACAGCGATTGATCAGGCTGTCGCCTACGCAAACGATATCGGCGCGTTGAACATCCACGTCATGGCGGGTTTCGCAAGCGGTGAAGACGCGCACGCCACCTTCGTTGAGAACTTGAAATACGCTTGTGCACTTGCCGCGACCAAGGGCGTCACGATCCTGATTGAGCCGCTTAACCGCTATGACGCGCCAGGTTATTTTCTTCAAACCACAGATCAGGCTGTCGCGATTATGGCGCAAGTAAATGCCGCGAACCTGAAGCTGATGTTTGACTGCTACCATGTCCAACTTATGGAGGGCGATCTGACCAACAAGTTGACCAATCTCAAGGAGCAGATTGGCCATATTCAATTCGCCAGCATCCCCGACCGTGCAGCCCCTGACCACGGTGAAGTGAATTTCCATCATTTGTTTAGCGTNATCCAGGAGTTGGGGTACACGATGCNTCTAGGAGCTGAATACAAGNCCCACGGTTCTACGCAGGACACACTGACTTGGTTGGGATGGGGTCGAGCGATTTAGGGTGCGAGATCAGGCGAGCAGCACCCCCAGATAAAAATTCGGACCCAGCACGATGTAACTGGTATTGCCTAAATCTTTCATGCCTGTTTGTTATTTTCTAGAATCAAACGAGCCATTGGCACACCNGCACAGAAAGCCTANCAATGCCGACTTTGGCCACTGCTTCCGCGCCGCAGGATGATGAGCAAATTGGCTACGGAAAGTCGCCTAAGTCTGGTAATTTCAAACCTGGCCAGTCTGGTAACCCCAAAGGGCGCCCGAAAGGCTGCAAGGGTGTAAACACAATCATCGATGATGTGTTTCGCAAAAAGGTGTCTTTGCGCGAAGGTGGCAAGGTCAAGAAGATCAGTCAGGTCGAAGCACTGTTTCGCCGCGTCATGAACGAGGCGCTGAAAGGCGATCCTAAGGCAACAGATCAGGCACTCAAACTTCTGCAAATGATGAACAACATGAGAGAGCAATCCGCGTTCGGTGATGATGGGACAACACCTGACCTCGGAGCAGACTTGGAAGCGATCGAACAAATGCTTGCTCTGCACGATGTCACGGTGCCACCGGCTGAGGAAGGGGGGACGATTATCCGATTTTTCGATACAACTTGATGTTCATTATCGTTCTTGGCGATTGCATTTTTACGGGGTTAGGCTGCCCCTTTGTATCTCAAAAACGTATTCTAAATATAAAAAACTATCACTTTGCCAGATGGGTATGGCGCTCTACTTTAAACTTGAAGAGACGAAAACCTTATCCAAGGAGTATCTTAACAATGTTGGATCGCCCGATGATGGACCCCCGTGAGTTGCGAAACGCGTTTGGATGTCTTCCGACCGGCGTCACAGTCGTTAGTTTGAATGATGAAGCAGGCAAGCCAACGGGCGTTACGGTTGGGTCGTTTACGTCGCTGAGTATGTCGCCTGCGCTATGTCTGTTTTCATTGGGTAAAAACCAAGCAAGTGCTCGCTTGTTNAAAGAAAACGTGCCTTTTGTGGTCAATGTTTTATCCCCCGAGCTTGCTGATNTGGCGTGGCAATTTGCCAAACCATTGGATGACAAGTTTGAAGGGGTCGCAATAACGGATNCCCTTGTCGCGGCACCGCGCCTTAGTGATTGCATCGCGCACTTCGCGTGCCACACGCATGCAATCCATGACGGTGGCGACCATATTATCGTTGTGGGTGAAATCATGGGTTTCGATCATGAAGACGGTGATGCATTGATTTTCTATCGCGGTGCGATGCACAAACCTGCCGCCTTATGAGCCGTTTACCTGAACTTGATGAGGCAGCCCTAACTGCCCATCAGCAAAAGGTCTTTGACGACATCGCAAGCGGCCCACGTGGAAACGTGTACGGCCCGCTTCGTGTTTGGCTGCAAAGCCCAGGGTTGGCCGAGACCGCCCAAGCCTTGGGGCAATATGCCCGTTATGACAGCGCTTTGCCGGAACATTTGTCAGAATTGGCGATCCTGGTCACCGCGCGATATTGGTCGTCGGGATTCGAGTGGTCGCACCACGCGCCAATTGCGCTGCAGGTCGGTGTTCCTGAACAGGCGGTCACGGCGATTGCCCATGCGCGTCAGGCTGAATTTGACGACCCTCAGATGCAAGCGGTATTTGATTTTGCGGTAGACCTACACCTGAACAAAAAAGTGAGTGACAAGGGATATGATCGCGCTCATGCGGCACTTGGCGTGCAGGCCTGTGTCGATCTCGTAGGTATCTGCGGATATTATACGCTGATTTCCATGACGATAAATGTCTTTGATGTGGAAGATGGCGACGGCCCGACCTTACCCAAGCTTGACATGCCGATCGCTGCGTATTTTAGAAACTAGTCAACCGTCACGGCAGTCAGGCGCATGATGTCAGACAGCTGCGGATGGGACGCGCCATCGCTATTGGTAGCATCGATTGTCTGCATCCAACTCCCCAGTTGGCGCGCGCGTAGGTGCGCGCGCAGCGAAGCGGGAACACGTTCGTCTGAGTACGCGGCGAGCGGCCCGTTGGCATGGCGCGCCAACGCCAACGCGTCTTCTGCCGCCTTTGTCACGCCCATACCAACGTGAGGGCGGGCGACACATGCGGCATCACCAGACAGCGCGACACGGCCGTCATGCATCACGGGGGAATGATGGTCGTAGATCGGGGTGAAAAACGGACGTTCAGAGCGGTTCAGGATTTCAACAAACGACGCGGGCATCATTGCTTTGGCTTGCGTTTGCATCGCGCCCAGCACGTCGTCGCGGATCAACGGCGGCGGGATTGAGATTTTGTGACGATCGCCGTTATCGTCAGTAAGCATATCGTCTAAATCGGCGGCTGGGGCGTACCACACGAAATTGTATCGTCTGTGACCTACGCGCAGATCATTGTTTGGACCCGCAATCGGATAACCGATGATCTGGCTGCCAGCTGGGGTGTAGAATGTGAAAGCGTCAAAGACGTCGGCATGTACGTTAGCCGGTAAATCTGCCTCATGGACTAGCGCGCGCCAGACGACATATCCTGCGTATTGTGGCGTGATGTCTGGCAACATTTGTGCGCGGATTNCAGAGCGAAAACCGTCTGCACCAACCAAAAGATCGGCGGTTTCAGACGTGNCGTCATCGAACTGCGCCGTCACGGAACCGCTGTTTTGGTTGTATCTCTTCACGTGGCGCCCAAGGTGATAACATCCGCGTGGGATCAGCTTTCGCAGAAGTTGGTGAATACGGTCCCATGACGTGACAATTTGGGAATAGGGCAGTGTTGCGATACGGCTTCCCGCCTTATCGAACGCAACGCGATCGTGGACTTGCACGCCCAGATCGGTCAATTCAGCGCCAACCGTTTCAAGTGCTGCAATTAAGGTGTCATGGGTGACAATGCCTGCGCCACGACCTGACAATTCAACGTCTGTGCGCTCATACACATCGACGTGCCAACCAGCGCGAAGTAGCGCAGTGGCCGCGAACAGCCCCCCAATTGATCCGCCAGCAATGATTGCACGTTTTGTCATGACTGACCTTTGATGTTATTTATCAATCTATAAATNGAATCATTTCAAAACGATCAACCCGTGTGACGCAGCATTTCTCGTGTATACCAGTCGCCGATCTGCGTGGCGGTCATCCATTCTACGCCATCGTGACCCCCGATGTAGTCCAGAAGTTCTTCGACGTAACGAATACGGTGGGGCACACCTGTCACATAGGGATGTATGGAAATCGCCATGACGCGGGCGTTGTCGACACCTTCCGCATAAAGGCGATCAAACTGATCGCGACCACGGCGCAAGAATTCGTCCGAGCGATGCTGTTGCAGCGCGTAGACCGCGATATCGTTCATCTCGACGGTGTAGGGGATTGTTGTGATGTCGCCGTGGGGCGTTTGAATGGCTTGGGGCAGATCGTCGATTACCCAATCAGCGACGTATTTCACGCCCGCTTCACGCAACAGATCAAGGGTTTCGGGTGTTTCCGTCAACCCGGGGCTTTCCCAAGATGTGGGGCGTGTGCCGCTGAAGGCTTCAATCGTGTCCATAGCTTTGTGGATTGCGCCACGCTGATCATCCAGTTTGTGCATCGGGCCTTGCAAGTGGCCGTGCCCCATCAGTTCCCAGCCCGCATCAAGACCCGCACCTGCGACCCGTGGATAGCTGTTACAGACGTTGCCGTTGATTGCCATTGTTGTTGGAATGCCGCGCGATGTTAGGGCCGCGTGTTGGCGCCAAAATCCAGACCGCATTCCGTATTCATGCCATGACCAGTTGGGCACGTCGGGCAACAGCGGCACGCCCATGGGGGGCGGCAATACGGTGCGCGGCATGGGACGTTCAATCCCCCATTCTTCAACATTCAAAATCACCCACACCGCAAGACGTTTACCGTTCGGCAATTTCAGCCGCGGGCGGTCGACAATGGCTTGATAATGCAGACGATCGGTTAGACGCATTAGACCTCCAGGAAATCCGCGATCGCGCGATTGAACGCGTCGGGTTGGTTCAGGTTCGCCACATGGGCGCAATCGGGAATGTTGACGTAGCTGGAGTTGGGTGTCGTGCCGGCCATATTTTGCATGACAGCAGGCGCCGCCCCAAGATCGTCTTCGCCAGAGATAAATAAGACAGGCATGTCCACATCGCCCAAACGCTTCAGGTAGTCCAAGGTCTGCAACGCACGCGCGCAGCCTGTGTATCCCGCGACGGTGGTGGACGTGAAATCGTTCCCAAGCGCATCAACTGTGTCGTCGTTTTGCATGATGAAGCTTTGAGTCAACCACTTCTCGAGGGTTCCGGGCCAAATCGTAGACATGCCGCCATTTGAAATACCCGCAATGCGGTCATCCCAACTGGTTGCAAAGGGTGGCGGGGCATCAGCGCGCGCGCAGGCGCAGACAATTTTGCCAAACCGTTTATTATGATCGAGCGCAAGACCTAGACCAGTCATGCCACCAAGGGACAGCCCGACATAATCCGCTGTTTCCACTCCGAAATGATCCAGCACGGCGATGGCATCGCCCGTCAAATCGTCGAAATTATAGTCGCCTGCAGGCGTGCCCGATTGACCATGGCCGCGCGTGTCGTACCCGATGACGCGGTAGTGGCTCTCAAGGAACACCCGTTGCGGTGCCCACATGCCCAGACCTGCACCAAGCGAGTTTGACAACAAAATAGTCGGCCCATCCTGTTGCCCAGTCGCAAGCGCTGACAGGCTGAACCCGTCGCGCGCTATGGATATGCGCCCGCTCATTCGGCTGCCTTGGTCTCTTGGCCGATGGCGGCGTTGACGATGGGCATGGTTTTCTCGGCCAATTTAATCATCGAATTGCGGCCAAGTTCGACATCCGTCCAATCTTTACCCGCATAAAGAAGTTTGCCGAAATCACCGACATCATCGCGCAGCGCCAACAGATCATCCGCAACTTTATCGGGCGTGCCCCAGATAACGCAGTCCTCAAGAACACCTTCGAGGGTGACTTCGTCGTCGTGCATATTCTGGTCAGCTTTGAACAAGTTCGCGCGACCATGTTTTTTCATTTTGGTCAGCAGTTGCGAATAGTAATAGCGATAGGGGCTTTGCGGCCCGAGCGCGTATTCCTTGGCGGTTGCCATATCGTCTGCGACAAAAATTGACTTTGCAACGCGCCAGTTGGCAGGATCGGCAGGTCGGCCCGCGCGCTCACAACCCTCAACATATTTCGGCCAATGGGATTTCACCCATTTGGTCAGCAAGAAGTTCGCAGAAATCGGATCCCATCCACGGGCTGCTGCCTCGGTCACGCCCTTTGAAAAGGGAGCAACGGCGGTGACGACAATGGGTGGATGCGGGCGTTGCAACGGCTTTGGCATTATGCCTTGGCCAATACTCAATTCCATCTGCGTCTCAGTCGTGATGTTCCAGAAATCTCCCTTGATGTTGTAAGGCGCTTCGGTTTCCCAGATTTTCAGAACGTGATTGATGGCTTCAAGGAACATCGACGGGCGATCCGCGTTCAGGCTGCCAAAGGCTTCGGCGTCGGTGGCCAATCCACCGGGGGAAATTCCGAAAATAAACCGACCGTCCAGCATGTGATCCAGCATTGCTACTTGTGCGGCCACCGCGGCAGGGTGCGTGTTGGGCATGTTAACGGTGCCCGTTCCCAATTTGATCTGTTTTGTCTCGGCTGCAATCCAAGCGATAAAGCTGATACAGTGCGTAATGTTTTCCGCAGCGTCCGTGACGTGTTCGCCAACGTAGGCTTCAACAAATCCCAACTCATCCGCCAGTAAAAATGCTGCACGATCTTCATGCAGGCATTGGCGCCAATCCTTACCCACTGGGTGAATCGGCATCGTAAAAAATCCTAAGTCCATCATATCCTCCGCAGGTTCCCATCAAATTTAGCGCACCACGTGCATCGGGGAAAATTATGAAAAAGATATTCTAGTATCACAAAATCACATGAGGGCACTTGGAAGAAGTGTTGCCAATATCGGGAACGCCAAAACGAGAGCGGCTGCCACTAAGATCAGCACAAAATAGGGGGCCGATCCGATAAATATCTTCTTTAACGTCGCCGTCGGGTCAGGCACCGCACCTCTGACGGTGTAGACCAGTAACCCAAATGGGGGCGACAGAAGCCCTGCTTCGATTACCAAGATTCCAAAGATTGCGAAGGCGATCGGGTCGTAGCCCATACTAATCGCGAGCGGTGCGAAGATCGGCACGGTCAACAGAATGATCGAAATGCTGTCGATCAACATGCCCAAGAGTAGCCAGATCAGACCCATCAGCATAATCACCATGAACGGCGACAGTGAACTGTCGACGAACAAGCCTTGAATGTAGTTCACACCACCCCCAAGCGCGAGGAGACGTGAGTACATTTGCGCGGCAATCAATAGGAACATTATCGGTGCCGTCGTTCGGCCCGCTTGATACAAGCTTTCCAGAATGTCGTTCATCCGCATGCCTTTGATCACACCGATCACAAGGGCACAGATCACACCAAAGGCTGCTGCTTCGGTTGGGGTAAACCAGCCCAGCCAAATGCCGCCGATAACAACTAAAATTAGGGCAAGGATACCGAAGCCGCCGATCAGTTCAGACCGCTTTTCTTCCGGCGTAGGGTCCACCAAGGGTTTGTCATAGGCAGGCGCAATTTCGGGGTTCATAATCGCAGCAATAATAACATAGCCAGAAAACAGCAGCGCAAGAACGATGCCCGGAATAATGCCCGCGACGAATAACGCGCCGACAGACATTTCCGTCAGGATCGCCCAAACAATCAATAAAACCGACGGTGGGATTAACATACCAAGACAGGCTGACCCAGCAACCGCACCAAGGGCGAAGGTTTGCTTGTAGCCCAGCTTCATCATCTCAGGATAGGCGATGCGGCTGAACGCGGCGGCAGATGCGATAGACACCCCCGTGACGGCGGCGAAAACCGTGTTGCCGGCAATTGTCGCAATGGCCAGACGCCCGGGCAGGCGGCGCAATGTGCGGTCACAAATTCGATATAAATCGCCTGCGGCCCCGCTTCGCCATATAAAATCCCCCATCAAAACAAAGAGGGGGATCACCGCGAACACATCCTTTCGGATCGCCTCGTAGGCCGTATTGGACATGATCGACAACGCGGCTTCGGTGTTGCCGCGGAACATGATGAACACGCCCACACCTGAACATAGAGCCAGCGCGACACCGATGTGGACCCCCATCAGGATCAACACAATCAGTACCCCGAGCATTATCATGACGATATCACCACCCATGGTCGCTCTCCTAATCTTCTAATTGAGCGAGGGCACCTGGCGCCTCGTTNTCATTGACAAGCTGTCCGGTCCAATCGAGGTAGATCATGTAGGCATAGGCGATTGCGCCAAAGGCAGACATCAAACCAATCATGCCACGCACAGGCCATGTGGGAACGCGAAGCGAGCCTTCGCCCTCGTATTCGCCGATCCGGTAGGCATCCCAGAACGATGGAACGGTGCCCCAAATCAAAGCGATGAACAGTGCGAGTCCAAGGAGAGACGCAAAGGTGCGCAACAGCCGACGCATGAGTGGTGGCACGGCATCCGAAAAGATCGATGTGCGCAACATGGAGCCCGAATAGATCGCTAAAGGAATCTGCAAGAAGGTTATTGTCACGACCGAGTTTTGAAGAATTTCCTTGGTACCAGGGATTGGTCGCGACAGGAAAATCCGCCCTGCAACATCACCAAAAATAAGGAACGCCAAAGCCAGAGTCCAAAAAGCAGAGAAAATATGCAAGAGGCGTGCACCACCAATCTGTGCTTTCATCCCGCCCTCCCCGACTTAAAAAATACACTTTAACTAAACGCTAACGACTGGGGCAAAAGGGTCAAGAGCTTATTTAGCAAGTGATAAATAAAATCTACTTTGGGATGCAGAGCTTCTTGACCGACGCTGCGTGATGTGCAGACAATGACGTAATTAGCGACTGATAAATAAGCCAAAGAGTTTGGTGTTAGTCGTTGCAATGGCGGTAATATCCGCACGTTCTGGGAGGAAACGAAATGAAAAAACAATTTACACTTGGCCTGAGCGCCCTTGCAGTGGCGGCCCTTGGGGCACCCGTGGCGGCGGACACATTTACGTTGCGCATCGGGTCAGGCCACCCCAACGGACCTGCTGTCTATGTTACTGATACTGCTAACTTCTTTGTGCCCGAAGTGGTGCGTCGCGTGGCTGAAGAAACCGATCACGAGATCGAATTCGTCGAAGGGTACGGCGGCGCAATTGCTGGCGTAGCCGAGACATTGGAAGCGGTTCAAAACGGGATTTTGGACATCGGTGCCTACTGCATTTGTTTTGAACCCGCCAAGCTGTTCTTGCACAACTTCCCCTACTACGCGCCGTTCGGCCCGCAAGATTCGGACACTGCGATGATGGCTGTTCGGTCGGTCTATAATGATGTGCCGTGGCTAAACGAACAATTTACGGCCGAATATGACCAAGAGCTCCTTGGTCTTCATGGCTGGGACAACTACCATGTGGGAACAACCGATCCTTGGGAAACCATTGAGGACCTGCAAGGCGTCAAAATCGGTGGTGCTGGTCCAAACCTGCCTTGGCTGGAATTTGCCGGTGCGCTTCCGGTGCAATCGACATTGCCAGACGGTTATCTGTCGCTTCAGACCGGTGTTTATAATGGCTGGCTGATGTTCCCGTCCGCCTATCTTGGCTTTAAGTTCCATGAACCATCACCGAACTATACGCTGGTTGGTTTTGGGGCGATGCCGGTGAATGCGATGCCGGTGAATGCTATGACAATGAACAACCGATCCATGTCGAACCTGCCCGAAGACGTGCAGCAGATCATTCGCGAAGTCGGTCAGGCCTATGAGGCCCAATCTGGCGGATCGTTGAACGCGGCACAGCAACGCGGCCTTGATGGGCTTGCGGCGGCAGGCACAAATGTCCAAACGCTGGACGACGCGGTTCGTGCGCAGTGGGCAGACTCACTGACAGGTTTCCCACAGTTGCAAGCAACTGAAGCCAATGGTCGCGGCATGCCCGGTTCTGAGGTGATGAATGCCTATATTGCCGCCGTTACTGCAGTCGGTGTTGATTGGCCCGTTGAATACACGGTCGAATAGGCCAACCTGAATTTTGTCAAAGGGCGTGCTACATCCGTGGTGCGCCCTTTTTCTTTGTCTGGCGCGCCTTAGGCAGCACCCATCTGGGCAAACGCATTGACCACGAGATACCCCCCGAGGATCACCAGCAGAACGTGAATGATCAAGTAAAACGGATCCTTTGGAATGCGTTGGTTGATCCGCTTTCCGATGAACATGCCCAATGGCATAATCGGCAACAAACAGATCGATACCCATAGGCTGTTGATGGTCACCAACCCAATGCCGAGCGCTATAGGGACTTTGACGATATTGATCAGAAAGAAATACCAGATCAGCAATGACACATAAACCTGCGGTGCGAGCCGGAAAGGAAGCAAGAACATCTGGATCGGCGCTTCACCCATGAGGAAAAAACTGGTGAACCCTGTCGCGCCGTTCAACCCAATCAGGCGCGGCCAATTGCGCACAGATGGGTCAAGCACCGCGTCGGGCTCGGCTTTTTGACGTGCGCGGATCACGAAAAACTTCCCCCCGATGATGAACGACATAAGTCCCAAAAAAATCGCAAGGTAATTTGTATCAATGTATTGAAACACGATTGCAGCGATGAAAACGCCAACGATCCCCGCCGCCGCCATTGGCCATAACATCGGGTAGGGCACTGTCTTGCGATAGATCCACGCAAGAATAATATCCATCACGATATAGGTCGGCAAAAGGACAGAAATCGCTGTCGTGATATCGGAGAACGCGGCCACCAACGGCATGGCCAACGACGCGATCATGCCGCCAAACCCTGCCTTGGCGAGCGCCACAAAAAACACCGCAAATCCGGCGACACCTAAGAACACAATCGAATAGTCACCTAACATCGCAGAGTGTCCTAAAAAATGACGCGCCTATTTTGCAGCATCGATGGCGTTTAGCACCCGTTCCGGTGTCATGGGCATTTGCCAGATACTCGCGTTCAAGGGTGACAACGCATCGTTGACCGCGTTCAGGATCGCCGCTGGTGCGCCGCCTGTGCCAGCCTCGCCCGCACCTTTGGCCCCAAGAACGGATGTTTTGGTAGGGGTTTCGATATGGGCAACTGTGATGTCGGGCATCTCACTGGCCATCGGCACCATATAATCCGCCATCGTTGCGTTCAACATTTGTCCGTCTTCGGAGTACTGGCATTCCTCGTACAACGCACCGCCGATGCCTTGCACGACGCCGCCCCTGATTTGCTCATCTACCAGTAACGGATTGATGACGCGGCCGCAGTCTTCGACAGCCCAGAAATGCAGAACTTTGATAAAGCCGGTCGCCGTGTCGACTTCGACGTGGGCCGCCATTGCGCCATTGGTGAACACGAAAGGAAAATCTGTCACGCGGTAGTGGCGGGTCGCGATCAGTTCGGGGTTCAGATCGTTGGGCAATTCGTTACCACGATAGTAAACAGTACGTGCCAAGTCAGCGAGGGGTAGGCGGAGTGTTCCATCGGGGTCAGTCACCGCGCCGTCTTGAATGTCGAGTTTATCGGCGCTGGTTTGTAACATGACTGCCGCCACAGCGAGGACTTGGTCTTTCAGCGCTTGCGCTGCTTGCAACATCGCTTCACCGCCGATGCCCGCGCCCCGTGACGCCCATGTGCCGCCGCCGTAAGGCGTGGTTTTCGTATCTCCTGTGGTCACTTTTACGCGGTTCAATGCGACGCCGAAAACACCCGCCGCGATCTGCGCTAGAATGGCGTTGGTGCCCTGACCCTGTTCAGTAATCGAGGACGCGACATGCAGTGCGCCACCTGCATCCAAACGCACTGTGGCACCGTCTTGTGACGCAATAGATGCACCGCCAACGCCATAAAACATCGGGCTGGGATTGGTAACTTCGACCATCGAAACGAAACCGATACCGCGATAGATGCCGTTCTTGCGATNCTCGGTTTGCTTTTCGCGCAGGCCTTTGTAATCCATGATATCGGTCAGCTTGGTCAGCGCCTTTTGGTGGCTTAAGTCGTCCAGCTTCATACCCGTCGCGGACGCCCGTGGATAGCTGTCGTCAGCCATCAGGTTGAGATGCCGCACCGCAACTGGGTCCATGCCGATTGCGCGGGCTGCATCATCGAGCAAACCATCTGCGACGGCCATCGCGATGGGATGGCCCACCCCGCGATACTGGCACATTAGGGTCTTGTTTTGAAAAACAACGCGGCCTTTTGCGCGGTAATTGTCGAGGTTATAGGGCGCACCAGTGAGGTTCAGGATTTGGTTGCATTCAATCGCGCTGGTGCGTGGATACATTGAAAACGGTCCAACCCCTGTTAGGTCGTCAAGATCGATGCCAACAATATCGCCGTCGTTTGTAACCCCAATTCGGGCTTTAATAACGTGATCGCGTGCGTGGATATCGGTGACGAAACTTTCAAATCTGTCGGCGATAAATTTGACGGGACGCTTTAGCAGTTTGGCTGCGGCGGCGGTCGCGATTTCATCTCCGTAGGTATGGATCTTGATCCCGAACGATCCGCCGACATCGTTGGAGATCACACGAACATTTTCTTCTGGCAGATCAAGGTGGGTGGCAAAGATCACCTGCATCATGTGCGGGGCTTGGCCGGAATAATAGACGGTCAGTTCATTCTCGGACGGGTCGAAATCACACAGCGTTCCACGTGATTCCAGCGTCACGCCCGTATGGCGACCAAAGCGGAATTCGCGATCAATCACCTGAACGCCGCTGGCTGCAAACGCGGCGTCAATATCGCCTGCAACCACATCGCGTTCCCACGCAAGGTTGTTGCCAAATTCGGGATGAATGACAGGTGTGTCTGCATCCAGCGCGGTTTCAGTATCGACAACTGCAGGTAGTTCTTCGTAATCAACCTCGACCAGCTCACAAGCGTCTTCCGCCAGTGCGCGCGACGTGGCGATGACCATCACAACGGGTTCACCCTGCCAGCGGGCAACGTCCACTGCCAAGGGGTGTTGCGGCGCAGATCGCAGGCCCTTCAGGTGGGTCAAGACGCCAACGTAGGGGGTGACATGATCTGTCAAATCATGGCCCGTGTAGATCGCAATAACGCCGGGGGCGTCTTTGGCTTCGGCAGTGTCGATCGCCGTGATGGTTGCGTGCGCAAATGGGGACCGCAAAAAGGCAGCGTGGACCATGCGCGGCAAAGTCACATCGTCAACGAACTTCCCACGTCCTTGCAGCAGGCGCGCCGCATCTGCGCGCGGCGAGGATTTGCCGATATAGCGGTTTGGTTTGTCGAAAATATGTGCAGGACCAGTCATGTACGGGCCTCCTCTATCACGTCACAAATTGCATCGACGATGGATTGATAGCCCGTACAACGGCAGTAATTTCCCGAAATATGCTTGCGGATCGCATCACGGTCCGCCGTGCCACCCCCGTCGATATAGCCAAGCGCACTGGCCAACATTCCGGGCGTGCAAAATCCGCATTGTAACGCATTTCGGTTGGTGAAGGCGGCTTGCAACGCGTCGCTTTGGCCATTGTCGGCAAGGCCTTCAATCGTGGTGATATCAGCGCGGTTCGCTTGGGCGGCCAGCATCAGGCAGCCACGTACGGAGTCGCCATCTACGATGACCGTGCAGGCACCGCAGACACCGTGTTCGCACCCGACGTGGCTGCCCGTTAGGCAAAGATCATTGCGCAGAAAATCAACAAGGTTCAGGCGCGACGGGACAGTGGCGCTGACGTCTTCGCCATTCACCCGCAACTTGATATCTACAAAGCGGCTCATGATGTCATCTCCTCTAGTGCGCGGGTCAATGCGACACCCGCCAGCCTTTGTCGGGTTGCCGCATTCGCTTTTCCATCATCGGTGAATTCAATCTCATCCAGATGGGCCAGCGCTTTCTCAAGGTCGTCGCCTACGGTATCTTCAAGCGCAGCAACGCGCACGGCACGATCTGCAACGCCGAAGAAAGCGATCCGGTATTTTGCATCCGTGCGCGACACTGCAACGCCTGCCAATGCGTAATCGCCGTGGCGCTGGGTCAGTTCGCAAAATCCGAAACTCTGCGTGTTGGACGCGGTAGGGATTACCACGGCCGTGATAAGTTCGTCTTTTTCCAGCACCGTTTCAAAATAGCTCAGAAAGAAATTATCAGCCTTTATAAGACGCGTGCCATTGGCACCCACCACTTCGATCGCAGCATCAAGGGCCAACATCAATGCAGGCATTTCAGCTGCGGGATCGGCAAGCGCCAGCGACCCACCAATCGTGCCGCGATTGCGGATGGCATCATGGGCAATGTGAGGCAGGGCCATTCCAATCAGTGGGACATCAGCCAAAATAATAGGGTCTTTTGATAGTTGTACATAGCGAGTCATGGCGCCAATGCGCACATGGTCGCCATTGCGCGTGATGCCGCGTAACTCAGCAACATCGGCAAGATCAATTAACACTTCTGGTGACGCCACGCGGAAATTCATCATCGGCATTAAACTTTGCCCACCCGCCAATGGAACCGCATTGCCGTCATGTTCGGCTAACATCGCCAAGGCTGCATCTAGATTTGCAGGACGCAGATAGTCAAAATCCGGTGCCTTCATTTGATCCCCCAAATTGGTCGGAATCGCAGCCAACCCTTTACGTCATTTACCAGCTAAGTTATCGACTTATAAATAAGGATCAAGTAAGGAAATTGACCATTGGGCCAAATCAAACAAAAAACCACAATCGTCGCGCGCCAGTCCGGTGTTGGGCAAACGCATTCACGCAGCCACGTGCGGGTCCGCGATGTTTATAATACCATCGATGAACCGCTTGAGCGGGACGGGACCAACCTTGGTCTGTCGCCGACCGAAACGATGATGTCTGCCCTGATCGGTTGCACCAATGTTATCTCGAAAAAGATCGCTAAAAAGGCTGGTGTGACCTTCGGTGAGATGAAGATTGAGATGTCGTATAAATTCAACCGCCTCGGTACGCTGCTTATGGAACAAGTCGACGTACCGTTTGACGAGGTTGTTTTGGATATCAACGTCGAAACAGATGGGACCCCCGAGCAGATTGATTTTATCAAGCACGAGCTTGAAAAGTACTGCCCCGTCGCGATTGTGTTCCGGGCCGCTGGCATGACGATCACAGAGAACTGGTCCACGCGGCCTTTGTCTGACGCAGCCCATTAATCACCGCTCACTACAACTAATAGGAATTTACATGTCTCAGAAACTTATGCCCGACAGCCAAGCGCCCGCACTGTCCCTGCCACTTGTTGGCGGTGGAACATGGACGCTTGCCGATCAGTCGCCCAAGAATTTCACGATGGTGATTTTCTATCGTGGTCTGCACTGCCCCGTCTGTAAAATGTATCTGGAAAAGTTGAACAAACTGACAGATATGGCAGCAGACGCAGGCGTGTCCGTTGTTGCCGCGTCGATGGATCCCGAAGACCGCGCGACACAAACCAAAGCGGATTGGGACCTAGGCAATATTGATCTGGCCTACGGCGCGACGCCAGAAGATGTGCATAGCTGGGGCCTGTACCTGTCCACAGCGTTCAAAGAAGCGGAAAATGCCCAATTCGCAGAGCCTGGTTTGTTTTGGGTGCGGCCCGATGGCCGTTTGTACCTGATCGACATCTCAAACATGCCATGGTCCCGCCCTGACGTGGAATTCTTGTTGTCTAAAGTACAATTCGCAATGGACAACAATTATCCTGCGCGCGGCACAACGGCCTAAACTGTCTGTGGCTCGCCCTGGCCGGGCGGGTCACGACGCAGCTTGATCTCGAGCCCAGCCATAAACGTAATAATCGCATCAGAAATAACGCGTTCTTTGTCGGTGGAAATGACACTGTCGTAGATAAGATCGCGCACGCCATAATAAAAAATACCACCATGCATGACCCACGCGAATTCGACCTCGCAATCGCGGGCAGGCTCATCGGGGAGCCCGAACTCAGCGCGCGCCTCGATCAGGATCGGTTCGAGAATCCGTTGGCGGACCAGCTGCATGTAGCGGCGGTTGATGTCGACGCCCTTTAGGCCCGAAAAAAGATAGATGCGCATCCATTCGCGATTGAAGATCACATCCGTATATCGATTATAGAACGTGTTGAGCCGCTCTGACAGCGGGCGCGAGCGATCCCGCAAAAGAGGTTCCCATTCTGGCAGCCAGCGATTAACGTAGACTGCATCATAGACCTCGGAAATCAGATCGTCCTTGGACGGGAAATATCGATACAACAGCGGCTGGGTAACGCCTAGTTTTTTGGCCAGCCCGCGTGTCGAGCTTTCAAAACCCTCTTCGGCGAAAAAATCGATCGCTTTATTTATGAAATCCTGTCGCCGCTCGGCCGACGGAAGCCGTTTTCGCTTGGGAGGCTCGCTCATGGTTGTGTCGGCTTTGCTCATTGCTACCTTCTATGCGTCGATCCAATTGCCGTCAATTTGCAGTCTGTGCCCGACCTCAAGCCCTTGCATAAGGGTTGTTTCGATAAAGCAGCCTTTCTTTGATGCCTCCAGCAAACGCAACTGATCTTCGGCACTGGCGGGGCTGTCAAAATCAATGTCTAGGTCAAAGCCGACCGGACCCGTCGTGTAAGGCTCACGCCCGACCTGTTCGCCGCGCCAATGCATGTGGCATTTGACAGTTACTTTGCCAATCGGCACCTTGAGACGTTTTGAAAATGCCCGAATTTGGGTCATGATGCAGCCCGTCAACGCGGCATTAAACAGTGCAAGAGGTGGCGGTGCCGTACCGTCGCCGCCATGAAACGGGCCTTCGTCGGTCGCAAGATCAAAGGTTTCATCCATCGTGACAAAATGCACTTTGATATCGTTACGCATTTTCCCTGTGCTGGTTCCAACGCCTTCAAATACAATGTCGAATGTCTTTGTCTTTTGATCGGTCACGGTGCACATCCTCATAAATAAATTATCGTTTGATAAAAACACGGGTGTGAACCTGTGGCAAGACCATTGACACAGAGGTCTATTTAATTTGTCATTCGATAAATAAGGAAATCAACGGGGGACCTTCCAATGACAAAGCTGACACGCCAGGATATCTATGACACCGCAAAGGAGCTTTCTAATTGGGGCCGCTGGGGGGATGATGACCAGATCGGCACGCTCAATAATGTGGCGCCTGATGATGTGATTGCTGCTGGTAAGCTGATCAAAAAGGGGAAGGCCTTTGCGCTGGGTCTGGACCTGAAAGAGAAAATCCAGTCGGGTCTGTTCGGGGGCCGTTGGAACATGATTCACCAGATGATGGCGACTGGCACGGATGCGGTCACGGGTGAACAGGATGGTGACGGTAAGGCATATCTGCGCTACGCCGATGACGCGATTAATTTGCCTTGTCAGGGCAGTACGCAGTGGGATGCGCTGTGTCATATTTTCCTTGATGACAAAATGTATAACGGTTTTCCGGCGACGGATGTAACCGTCAACGGGGCCAAACATCTTGGCATCGAAAACGTGCGCGACAAGATGGTTGGGCGCGGTGTGTTACTGGATGTGGCGCGTTGGAAAGGCGTTGATAGCCTCGACGACGGCTATCCGATTACCAACGCTGATCTTGATGGATGTGCTGCAGCGCAAGGAGTGGAAATCCGCAAAGGTGATTTTGTGATCGTACGCACAGGCCATCAAGAACGCTGTCTGGCAGCGGGTGATTGGACGGGATACGCGGGTGGTGATGCGCCGGGAATGGCATTTGAAACCGCCCATTGGATCAAGAAGCACGACATCGCGGCAATCTGTTCTGACACGTGGGGCTGCGAGGTTCGGCCCAATGAAACAGATGAAGCCAATCAGCCGTGGCACTGGGTCGTGATCCCCGCGATCGGCATTTCCATGGGCGAGATTTTCTATCTCAAAGACCTCGCCGAGGATTGCGATGATGACGGTGTTTATGAATTCTTCTTCACCGCACCACCGTTGCATATTCCAGGTGCTGCGGGCTCTCCGATCAATCCTCAAGCGATCAAATGATCCTTTGGGGTAGGGCGTCATCGGTAAATGTTCAGAAAGTGCTTTGGGCATTGGATGAGGTTGGACAGTCTTACGTACATAAGATCGTTGGCGGCAAATTCGGCGGGCTTGATGATCCGGCATTTGCCGCAATTGCCCCCCTGCGCCGTGTGCCTGTCTTGCAAGACTGCGACGTCACGCTTTGGGAGAGCCACGCAATCCTGCGCTACCTTGGTCAAAACGGAATGACCCCCATGGCCGATACGTGGATGGAGTTCGGGTCAACCACGCTGCAACCCCCGTTCATCGGGCTGTTCTGGCAGCGAGTGCGGATGACGCCGGCACAGCAGGACGCACAGGCTTTGGCGGGGCATTTAAATGGTTTGATCTCAGGTCTCACCGCACTCAATACTAGTTTGTCGGACGGGCGATCCTTTGTTGCGGGCAATAGTTTTTCCATGGCTGACATCGCCCTTGGCAGCCTGTTTCACCGTATCACCGATCTGTACCCCGATATCTTGCGCGATCATCCGCATGTGGCGAAATGGCACAAATCCATTGCAACGCGAGCAGGGTACCGGCAGTGGATTGAATCGTCTTATGACGAATTAAAGGTGACCTAATGATACCCGCCCGCTTTGCCCCGTTTGTGTTCGGGTTCTTTTTGTCGATGATCATGTCTACGATTATTTCAGGTGTTTCGACGATTTCAGCCGTCGGGCTGTCAGGTGATCTGCCCGCGACATGGTTCCGCGCATGGTATTCGAGCTGGATCGTCGCATTTCCTGCTGTACTGATCGTTGCGCCGATTGCGCGGCGCATTGTCGGGCGGCTCGTGGCCAAACCGCCCGCCTGATTTTACATCCGCAACTGATAACTTGCTGGCGTCCAACGGTAACTCTCGCCGTGGCGTTCGACATAGCCAATGGACGGGAACGGCATGTGATGGCCGCTGACCAACAATCGATCCGTCGCTACCATATCCAGAACCCGTTTGCGCGACGCGATGGCCATGTCTTTGTCGTCATCAAAACCAACCGTGCTCTCGGGGAATTGCAACGAGAACACATAGTGATTGGTGACGTCGCCCCAGACCAACAGCGATTTATCGTCGCTTTCCAACCGATACATCATATGGCCAAGCGAATGGCCGAACGCGGCCTCGGCCGTCAACCCTGGAACCACAGCATCACCATCTTCTAGAAACGTCATTTTTTGCGCGAGGGGCGGGATCAGCTTTAGGAACATATCGCGGTTTTGCTGGCGTTGTTCAGGGATTTCTGATCCGTCATTCCACGCATCATATTCACGCCGCCCAATAGCATAGCGCGCATTCGGGAACGTCGGCTTATCACCCTCCATGACACCGGCGATGTGATCGGGGTGGCAATGGGTGAACGCCACGATATCGATATCTTCCGGGGCATACCCCGCAAGGCCAAGTCGACGAACAAGATTACCCGCGCCGTTATTACGTCCCATGGCGCCGAACCCTGTATCAAACAGAACCGTCTGCCCCCCAACGGTGATGACCGTCGGGGTGTAGGTGTTTTCAAAGCCGTTTGCGGGTAGGTTGTTAGCCTGCGCGATCGTAGCGATTTCACTCTCGGATTTATCCATCGCGAAAGGCGGTTTGATCGGTTCGCGAATGTGCGCACCGTCAAGGATCGTCGTCACGTCCGCTTGTCCAAGAATGAAGCGGTGCAGTGCGGGGCGATATGCGTCTGCGCCGCTCATGGCATTGGCACATCTGTTGTGAACTTCGGTACGGAATAGCCTTTTTGTACAGCTGGCCGTTCGGCAATGCGCACGTACCAATCGCGAACATTGGGAAATTCGTTCAGGTCAATTTCCTGCCACTCAAACCGCGACACCCAAGGCCAGCACGCCATGTCTGCGATGGTATACATGCCACGTCCGTCACCCGCGATATAATCGCGCCCCTCAAGACGTTCGTTCAAGACACGGTACAATCGCTTACCCTCGCCATAATAACGTTGTTCGCCGTATTCGGATTTGCCTTTGTTGTATTTGACGAAGTGGTGGACCTGTCCAAGCATCGGGCCAAGACCGCCCATTTGCCACATGAGCCATTCAACCATCTTCCAGTATTCATCACCCTCGCATTGGAATTTCTTATGCTTATCAGCAAGATACATCATGATCGCACCAGTTTCCATCATTTGGACGCCCGTTTCGTGATCGACAATCGCGGGGATGCGGTTGTTCGGCGCGATCTTCAGGAAATCGGGATCAAACTGTTCGTCTTTGGAAATGTCGACGCTGTGCACGGTGTAAGGGATGCCCAACTCTTCGAGCAGAATAGAAACCTTGCGGCCGTTCGGTGTGGTCCAAGAATAGAGGTCAATCATGGTTATTCCTTTTGTGTCAAACTTCAGCAGTCATTGCATTTAGCGTAGATTTCAGATGCGCGCGCATAGCCAATTTGGCCGCCGCGCAATCACGTTTGGCGATGGCGGTAACGATCGCGTCGTGTTCGTTAAATGAGTGGTAATCAGGGGGTGGCCCTTCGACACTTAGTAACAACTGCCGCCAGACAACGACTTGGCGCACAGCGTTCATTATTTTGTGCATTTCGTGCAGCAAAACATTGCCAGAGCTTTGTGCGATCAAATCATGTAGCGCGGAATCAAGGCGTTCATATTCTTCCCACGTCGGTGCTGCGCGGATATCTGCACAAAGCGTCAAGGCTCGGCTGATCTGCTGCGGCGTGGCGTGTAATGCGGCCAGTTGTGCTAGTTCCGGTTCAAGCGTTATGCGCGCGGTCATCGCATCATACGGGCTGACGCGGTCGGTCATGTCCGCCATCGATATCAACGGGGTGGGCGGGATGATCACAAAGGTACCGCGCCCGACATGGCGATTGATCCGGCCTTCATTTTCTAGAACCGCAAGAGCTTTGCGCAGCTCTGGCCTGCTTAGACTTAGTGTGTCTGCGAGGATGCGTTCAGGTGGCAGGCGGCTGCCGGTTTTCTGATTATTTTGGGTTAACCAGTGCCGAACAATTTCCAACGATGTAGATGCCTTTGGTTGACCAATTTTTCCCATACCCCGCCTTGTCATCTGATTTTCAGATGTAGAGTATACAAAATTATCATNCAATCTATTTTGATTCATCGGTCATTCTGTTTTTAAGCGTTACGCTGGCAGTCCGCTGACACGATTCGCTAAATTGGTCAACCAATCTGGTCGCCAACATACAACCGCGGGGGGGGATACATGGGCAACGGGCAAAACTGGGACGGTGTGACAACCGCTGATACCATGAAGCTTCCCACAACGATGCGGGCGTGGGTTCTTGGTGATCCTGACCAATTAACCTTGGTCGACAAACCACTGCCAGCCCCCGAACGCGCAGAAGCGCTTGTCCGGATTGACGCTGTGGCGATCTGCGCCACCGACCTCGAAGTGATTTCATACGGCACACCTGCCGTTGTTGAGGGTGGAAAGCCATTCAATAAAAACTGGACTCCCGGTCATGAATATATGGGAACAATAGCCGCCCTTGGGCCCGGCGTGGATGAGTTTGAGATCGGGGACCGCGTAACAGTCGAAATTCATGCGGGGTGCGGCCAGTGCAAACGCTGCCGCGCGGGCATGTATACGTCCTGTCACAATTATGGCTTGAACTACGGCGACAAAAACAAAGGCCACCGCGCCAACGGGTTCACGTCGCAAGGTGGCTTTGCCGAATATGCGATCAACAACATCAATACGATGATCAAAGTGCCCGATCATATGTCCGACGAAGAGGCGACATTGGTCGTCACGGCAGGAACATCGATGTATGGGATGACCGAACTCGGGGGGCTAATTTCTGGCGAAAGCATGGTCGTCATCGGACCGGGGCCCATCGGGCTTTTGGCGGTGGCAGTTGCCAAATCGCTGGGTGCTTCGCCAGTTATACTGGTTGGAACGCGGGAAAATCGGAATGAAATCGGACGCCAGCTCGGGGCAGATTATGTCATCGACGGGCGCAAAGAAGATGTTGTCGCGCGTGTCATGGAAATTACCGGTAAAGGCGCGGATTACGTTATGGATTGCGCGGGAAATGAAACGACTGTGAACGACGCCGTGCATATGACCAATCGGGGCGGCAAAGTCTGTCTGGCCGCTTTTCCGAAAAATCCGGTGAACTTCGATCTCGGCTATCTCGCCGTGAACAACATCTATCTTTACGGAACACGAGGCGAGGGCAAATCCGCAACCCACCGCGCGATGGCGTTTATGGCTGCGGGGCGTTTTGATGCGTCGGTTATTCACACGCACACTTTCCCTTTGGATTCATTGCCCGAGGCACTGCGTTATGCGCGCGAACGGGTCGATGATGCGATTAAAGTCGTCGTGTCGATGCGCGGTAAGGGCAATGCGACGGGAGACAAGTCGTGAAAGCGAGCTTGATGAAAGCACGGCGTGGCATATACGCGGCGGCGGTGTCCCCGTTCAAAGCAGACGGCTCATTGGATTTCGACAAATCGGTCGCCTATTCAAAGCACCTTTTATCCGATGGGGGCTGCGACGGCGTTGCCCCGACAGGCACCACGGGCGAGGGCACGTCCGTTGCCATGGTGGACCGTCTGGAATTGCCTGCGGCCTTTGAGAAGGCTGGCATTGAAACAGATCGCGTGATTTTTGGCACTGGGGCGCCGGCCTCTGGTGATTGTCTGGCGTTGACCAAGGCGGCGTGCGACGCGGGCTATACCAATGTGCTGGTCTTGCCGCCGTATTATTACAAGAACCCGTCTGATGATGGGCTTTATGCCTATTACGCCAATCTAATCAATGGCGTCGGGCGCGATGATCTGCGTGTGTACCTGTATCATTTCCCACAGATGTCGGCGGTTCCATTGTCCACCGATCTNGTACTGCGATTGAAGGCAGATTTTGGCGCGGTGATTGCTGGTTTGAAAGACAGCAGTGGGGATTTCAGCCAGTCGGCTGCATTTATGAAGGCGACTGGTGGTATTGGTTCGGACTTCGANGTTTTCCCATCGTCTGAAGCGATGCTTTGGGATGGTTTGGCCCTTGGTAGTGCGGGGATTATATCGGGGTCGACAAATGTGTTTGGTTCGCTGACGCAAGTGGCGTTGCAAGCCGCAGAAGGGCAGGCACGCGATACTGCGATGGAGGCTGTGCAAGCTGCCCGCGCGGCCGCATCGAAATATCCGCTAATGGCTGCAATAAAACAGGCCGAGGCATGGCGCACAGGTGATGATAGTTGGGCCCGTATGGCACCACCACTGGTGGAGTTGACGGACGCCCAGAAAACCAATTGGCGCGCTGATCTGATCGCCCATAAAGGAGGAATCGCATGAGCGAACATGGACCACATCACGTGGAAACCAATCCAGATTCTGCCGCCTTCGCCCATTGGCCGCAGGACGTTTATCAAGAAATGCTGCAAAGCCATGACAATGGATGTGTAGGGACAGTTCTCGTGTCCGAAACAGACCGCGTTCGCGTTTGGCACTTGCGCATACCTGTCGGAACCCGCTGCGGGTTTCACCGTCACGTTAATCCATATTTTTGGTCGGCGCTGAAACCTGGCATTGCACGTGGATATTTCTCATCTGGCGAAATTCGCGACACCGAACACTACGTCGGTGAAACCAAACATTTTCACTATGGACCGGGGGATTACATGCTCCATTCGGTCGAAAACATCGGGGGCACCGACTTAGCATTTGCAACGGTCGAATTTCTTGATGGCACGAATCCACCGCTGGCGTTGCCGCCAGAGGTGAAACTGGTTGTGCCAAGCGCAACCTGAGCCTTTTGAAGCCGTTCGGAGTGAACGGCGGGAGGCGACAAAGGCTTTGAAATAGCCAAAAACTGGGAGGAAGACCAATGAAGAAGATTGCATATAGTCTAGCCGCCGCGACAAGTTTGATCGCTGGCACCGCACAGGCAGACGAGATCACACTACGGATCGGATCGGGCCACCCGCCCGGTGTTGTTTATGCCGGATTGATGATCGACTATTTCCAACCCGAACTTAAACGCCGCGTTGAGGCCGAGACTGAGCACACGATTAATTTCGTTGAGGGGTATTCCGGATCGATCGTAACGGTTAAGGAAGTCCTCGAAGGGGTGCAGGATGGCATCTTGGATATTGGCGGATTCTGCATGTGCTTTGAGCCATCAAACCTGCCATTGCATGCCTTTCAGGTGATGTTGCCTTTCGGCACCATGGACCCAGAGCAGAGCCTTGCCATTGCGCAGGATATCTATGCTGAAGTTCCCTACATGACCGACGTGTTCCCCGACGAGTTTAATCAGGTTTTGATCGCACGGATTGCAGACGGCGGCTATAATATCGGGTCTGATTTCCCGTGGGAAACTCTGGAAGATCTGCAAGGCCACAAGATCGGTGGCGCGGGTCTTAACCTAAACTGGCTGGAGAATGCAGGTATCATCCCTGTGTCCTCATCGCTCGCAACGGCTTACACAGAGATGTCGACTGGCGTTTATGAAGGTTGGATTATGTTCCCCTCTGCGTGGGTCAATCTTAAACTTTATGAGCCCGGACCATACTACACGCTGATCGGCTTCGGCTCGATCACGTGGCACGCCATGACGATCAATCAGGACACCTACGACGAGTTGCCACCGGAGGTGCAGACGATCCTTTTGGAAGTTGCAGCGGAGTATGAGCAGCAGACCGGCTCGGTAAACTTGTCGGAGTATGACCGTCTTGTTGACGAGCTGCGCGAGTTGATCACCGTAACCGAGATCGATCCTTCGGTACGCCAAGAGTGGGCTGAATCGCTGCAGGACTGGGTCCAGCGCAACGCTGACGATCTCGAGGGGCAAGGGCTTCCCGCCAAGCAGGTGCTGAACCTTGTGCTCGATAGTGCAGAGGAGCGCGGATACGATTGGCCAGTGCGCTACACTGTCGAGTAGACGCTGACTGATCACGCGGGCCGGGGGTACGCCGCCGGCCCGCTCGCTTTCCTTAAATTAATGGAGCGAGGCTTATGTTGCTTGTAAAGATGACCGACTGGCTGACCAAAGTGCTGATGATCTTTGGTGCAGTCTGGGCATTTTGTCTGTGTTTCGTTGCGCTTTCGGACATCATTTTGCGTGCTCTGGATATTCCGATAACCGGCACCAAGGAGATAGTGGCCAATTCGGTGGTCATCATCGTATTTATGCAGGTGGGTTACGCGGTGCGATCTGGTTCGATGCTGCGCGCGGATTTTCTCGTGGTGATGATGCCGCCACCGGTTCAGAAGGGATTGAGGATTTTTTGCTATCTTCTGGGCGGGCTGTTTTTCCTTTTTCTGCTTGACGCGGCGTTGCCGCATGCGATCCGCTCTTTTACGCGGGGCGAATTCGACGGTGTAGGCGCGTTGCAGGTGCCTGTATGGCCCGCGCGTTGGGCAATTGTCTTGGGATCGGCACTGGCAGGTTTTAATTATCTGCTGATCGCGGCGGTAGATATATTTGGGCTTGATATTGAACGGATGGACCTGTGAGGAAACATGTATAACACGATGAGCGATACGCTAGAATGGGCAGGATCCGGCTTTGGCTGGATTATCGCTGCCTTCGGAGATTTACTGTCAGGGCTTTCGGGATCGACTACAACTGTCATCATCGTCTTGTTGCTGACGCTCGTATTACTGGGTGTGCATGTGGCAATCAGCCTCGGCATCACCAGTTTGGTAGGCATTTACCTAGCCACCGGAAAGATGCGTATCGTTGAGGCCACCGTCGCCTCGACCAGCGCCGAAGCCTTGCGGGATTTTACTTTTGCGGTAATCCCTTTGTTCTTACTCATGGGTGAATTTATCGGCCGCTCCGGCGCGATTACCGATATTTACGTCGCCATCAACCGTGGCCTGAAACGCATTCCCGCGCGTCTTGGCATCGCTACAGTTCTGGGCAACACTGTCTTTTCCTTTGTGACAGGCGTGTCCATTGCCAGTGCGGCGGCCTTCGCGCGGATCGGGTATCCCGAGATGAAGGCGCACGGGTATCACAAGGGATTTGCATTGGGTGCCATCGCAGGGTCCAGCGTGTTGGGAATGTTGATCCCACCGTCGGTCTTGATGATCGTCTGGGGTATTTTGACCGAGCAAAGCATTGGACGTCTCTTTCTAGCTGGGGTGCTGCCGGGTGTCATTCTGGCG
>JGI26260J51721_1000167_pt1 | contig 27899 bp, 24 predicted proteins | sample SaaInlV_120m_DNA_4_FD_51721 | JGI IMG/M metagenome (IMG submission 51721)
GCGCCGAAGTCTACCGGCTCCAAGCTGTCATCAATTTCAATAACCAGCGACTGGAACACTCTGCGAGCACCACGATTAAGTGCCACAACCTTACCCGATGCGGGAGCTGTAAAATTGATGCCCAGGGTCTTTTTATCGCTGAAAATGATTTGACCCTTGCGAACCGTATCGCCCTCGGACACGGCCATCGTGGGNTTCATNCCCTCGTAATCAGCACCGACCAGCGCAACGTTTCTTACGTTTAGAGAGGAATCAATGTTGGAATCTGCTGCGCCAGCGAGTGGTATATCTATGCCGCGTCGAATTTTGATCATGTGCGCTTCCGCTTGTGTCTACTCGTCTGCACCCGGGGCTCGGGGCACGCTTTCGGGGAGNAGTAACTCAGCGCCTAGCGGCNNGAAACGAGTCGTTGAGCCTCCCCCGAGTCAACTTCTCGTGCCGGGCGCTTTGCACGCCCGAACGTCTTTACAACTTTGATCGCCTCAGTGGTGCCTGCGGCAACCCCTGATCGGCGCCGCAATTGTACCGGACGCCCTCACAAACTCCAAGACAACTCAAAGCGTGCCAGAATCACCCATTGGATAGGTCAGATAGCTGATGCCTGCCATTTTTTCAAGGACCCTGTAAACCTGGCAACTGTAACCGTATTCATTGTCGTACCACAGGTAACAAACCACGTGTGCGCCGTTAACAATAGTCGCTTGCGCGTCAAAGACACAGGCCGCTCTGGATCCCACAAAATCTGAAGANACAACTTCGGGCGACGCTGAAAAATTGATCTGTTTGCGCATTGTCGAGTGCAGTGCCGTATTGCGCATGAATTCGTTTAATTCCTCAACGGTCGTCTCTTTCTTGAGGGTTAGGTTGAGAATTGCCATCGAAACGTTAGGCGTTGGCACGCGGATAGCGTTGCCAGTTAGTTTTCCCTGCATTTGCGGCAAAACTTTGGCAACTGCCTTCGCTGCACCCGTTTCTGTTATCACCATATTTAATGGTGCAGAGCGACCNCGGCGGTCGGCTTTGTGATAATTATCAATCAAGTTTTGGTCGTTCGTNTANGCGTGAACCGTTTCGACATGACCGCTGACGATACCAAATTCATCATCAATCGCCTTCAACGGTGGTGCGATCGCATTGGTGGTGCATGACGCAGCTGAAATAAGACGATCACTGGGAGCGATGTCATGGTCATTGATACCCGCTACGATATTTTTCAGCTGCCCCTTACCCGGTGCGGTCAAAATAACCTTCGAGACCCCTTTACCTTGTAAGTGACGGGACAATGCCTCGTCGTCACGCCACACGCCGGTATTGTCGATAACAATGCAGTCGTTGATGCCATGTGCCGTGTAATCGACGTCTTCAGGACGATCGGCATAGATCACTTTAATCTCATTACCATTTGCGACAAAAGACTGACGATCCTCATCGACCCTTATGGTGCCCTGAAATGCACCATGCACTGAATCTCTACGCAGCAGGCTNGCACGTTTGACCAAGTCATTTTCNGCACTTCCACGACGTACGACAACGGCGCGCAAACGCAAACTATCTCCACCATCGGTTTTGTTGATCAGAATTCGCGCCATGAGACGGCCGATACGTCCAAATCCGTACAGCACAATGTCTACCGGCTTTTCTACTGGCCGCTGGGTCGACTTTACGAGGAAGTCGAGTTGTTGAGCGACATATTCCTCCAGGGTCATGCCCTCGCCCTGAGCTTTGTCGAAGAACTCTACGGCCAACCTACCCACATCAATATGGCTCGGGCCCAGTTGCATCTCACGCATTGCCTCGAGTACGGGCGCCGTTTCAAACTCGGAAAGCTCATTGTGCTCAACTTGCCGGACATATCGGTGGCTTTTCATGATGTCCAGGACAGATTGATTCACCAAGGAGCGCCCGTAGATGTAGCATTTGACGTTTTGCTCCCGGGCCAATGCGCCCACCTGAGGGATCATTGCCTCAGCCAAAGCCTCCCGTTCTTTCCAATCTGAAAAATAATTGTCTGGGCGCTCGCGTTTGCGCTGGTCAGTCACGGGAAACTCCTGAAATCCGGAATACAAGGAAGGTATTGGGTTATTATCCGACCAACGTAGGCTCGGCCGCAAGTAATTGCGGGCAGCTTGCCCAGAGAATGACGCCAATTGGGCATTTTTACATTGATCAACCCTTTCTACGGACACTGAATGTTTTCCACACTTGCCGCTTCTACTCCCTGGCCAGAAAAGCCGGGATCTCGCTCTGCGTTGGGACCCTGTCCGGGTACAGCCACCGCTATGGCCGTTGCAGAGCTCGCAGAGCAACAAGCGCTGTTGGTTGTTGTCGTGCCCAGCTCTGCAAGTGCGGCCGCACTGGAGCGTGAACTACCGCTTTTTAGCGCTGCTGACCTTAATGTTCTTACGCTCCCTGACTGGGAGACTTTGCCGTACGACAACTTTTCACCGCACCAAGATATCGTCTCCGAGCGCCTAAGCACCTTTCATCAGCTAAAAGACATAACAGCGGGAATACTCATTGTTCCAATTACCACCCTCATGCAACGAACACCGCCGGTTCACTACGTGGCGGGGAACAGCTTAGTACTTGATGTCGGACAGGCTCTTGATAGTAAAACCCTCATTCACAACCTCACCCTAAATGGCTATCGCGCTGTCGATACGGTCTATGAGCACGGTGAGTATGCTGTGCGAGGTTCACTGCTCGACATCTTCCCTATGGGTAGCCAGGTACCCTACCGCATCGACCTTTTCGACGCTGAAATTGAAAGTTTGCGCACCTTTGATCCAGAAAATCAGCGCACAATTAGCAAAGTCGAGTCAATTCGATTATTGCCGGCTCGAGAATTTCCCCTCACGGAAGAAGGCATAAGACGTTTCAAATTGAACTGGTATCGAAAGTTTGATGGCGACCCCGAGGCCTGCCCGTTGTTTAACGAAATTTGTGCCGGTCGGGTACCTGGTGGCGCCGAGTATTTTCTCCCGCTTTTTTTTGACAGCTGCGGAACGGTTTTTGATTACATACCCGATCATGCGGCCCTCATAACCCTTGGCGATCATTATCAGGCCGCAAGCCAATTTTGGACCGAAATCACGTCTCGGCATACCGAATATGGCGTTGATGTGCGACGACCACTACTCCCCCCTTCCGAAGTTTTCATTCCGACAGAAGTGCTATACGAAGATCTCAGCAAATATGCCGTACTCGAACTTCGTACGGAACAAGATGCTCCGGTTCATCAGAAAACCGGATTACTGCCTCCACCTAATCTTAACGATACGTATCAGGGCGCCACCGCACTTGAACGGCTGGCAGCATTTATCGAAAAACATGAAGGACCTGTCTTGCTGTGTGCAGAATCTCCCGGTCGACGAGAGGTACTTCTTGAGGGCCTAAATGAGTTAGGGCTTCACCCAGAACCTGTTGCCGAGTGGCCCGAGTTCATCGCGCAGGGTATTTCNCTAGGCATCACCGTGGCTCCGGTCGACCGAGGGTTGTACCAAGGCACGGGCCAACCGACACTCATCGTTGAAAACCAGATTTTTGGCGCACGGGTCGCTCAGCGAAGGCGTCGTCGCACAGTTGAAGAAAACAATGCAGATGCCATTGTTCGGGATCTCACCGAATTACGGCCCGGTGTACCGGTTGTTCACCTGCAGCATGGTGTTGGCCGTTATATGGGACTGCAATCTTTGGAGATTGACGGTGCACCGGCAGAATTTTTACTTCTGCAGTACGCAGATGCTGACAAACTTTATGTCCCCGTTGGCTCGCTGCATCTAATTGCGCGCTATACCGGGGCTGACCCCGATACAGCGCCTCTACACCGACTAGGCAGCGAGCAATGGGAGAAGGCGCGGCGCAGAGCCCGTGAGAAGGCCAATGACGTTGCCGCGCAACTCCTTGAAGTCTACGCTCGCCGAGAGGCCAGACAAGGATTTCAGTGTGAGCTCGACGAAACCGCCTGGCAGCGGTTTTCAGAGGAGTTCCCTTTTGAAGAAACCCCAGATCAAAGCGCGGCTATTGAAGCTGTTCGCGCTGACATGTGTGCGACCAAGGTTATGGATCGCCTAGTCTGCGGTGACGTCGGTTTTGGAAAAACCGAAGTAGCTATGCGAGCAGCTTTNATTGCCATACAGAACNACAAGCAGGTNGCCATACTGGTTCCCACCACCCTGCTTGCCCAACAGCATTACAACAGCTTTCGAGATCGGTTTGCTGATTGGCCAGTAAAGGTCGAGGTCGTCTCTAGGTTTCAGTCCAATAGCGATATCGCTAGCGTTCAAAAACGCGTGGCATCAGGAGACGTCGACTTACTGATTGGCACTCATAAACTTTTACAAAGCACTTTTGCCTTTGAGGACCTAGGACTCTTGGTGATNGATGAAGAGCACCGCTTNGGTGTTAAGCAAAAAGAGGCGATCAAGGCGCTGCGTGCCCAAGTTGATATTTTGACCATGACAGCAACCCCCATTCCCAGGACCCTCAATATGGCCCTAGGCGGACTACGCGACCTATCTATTATCGCGACGCCTCCAGCTCGTCGCTTGTCGATCAAAACCTTTGTTCGGGAACACTCCATCTCTCTGGTCAAGGAAGCCATACTGCGGGAAACCCTGCGGGGCGGGCAGGTTTATTACTTNCACAATGAGGTCAAAACGATCGAAGAAACCGCAAGTCGTCTTCGGGAAATGTTACCCAACCTCTCGGTTGGCGTTGGGCACGGGCAATTACGCGAAACGGCACTTGAGGGTGTCATGACCGACTTTTACCACCTGCGCCATCACATCTTAGTGTGCAGTACGATCATCGAAACAGGCATAGACATACCTAACGCCAACACGATTATTATTGACCGCGCTGATAAGTTTGGGTTGGCGCAACTTCACCAGCTCAGGGGCCGCGTTGGACGCTCTCATCACCAGGCTTATGCCTATCTTCTTTGTCCACCTCGATCGACTATGACCTCTGATGCTGAAAAACGTCTGGAAGCCATCGAGGCTGCTGGCGCGCTAGGTGCAGGTTATTTGCTGGCGACCCACGACTTGGAAATACGCGGCGCAGGTGAGCTACTTGGGGACGAACAGTCCGGCCAAATACACAGCGTTGGATTCGGACTGTATCTCGACATGCTTAACAACGCAGTTCGAGCGCTTAAACGAGGTGAAATTCCAGATGTTGACGGGCCGCTGGACAGTGGCACAGAGGTAAAATTACACATACCCGCTCTCATTCCCGACGACTACCTGCCCGACATCACATCTCGGCTGGTACTGTATAAACGCATTGCCGCGTCGATGACCCATGAAGCGCTACGTGAAATTCAGGTAGAAATGATAGACCGCTTTGGTTTACTACCCGACGCCACCAAAAATCTGTTTACGCAGGCGGCAATCAGAGTACGTGCACAACGATTGGGCATTGCTGAAATTGAAGTTGGTGACGGGGGTGGTAGCATCGCGTTCACCGACAAGACTCAGGTTGAACCCATGACACTGGTTAAACTTGTACAAGGCGATCCTAAAACCTACGGGCTCGCGGGTTCCAACAAACTGCGATTTAGTTGTGAATTACCCGAGCTGCCTGAACGACAAAGCTTCATCGAAAGCCTACTCGAGAAACTTGATCAGGAGACATCATGAAAGGTCAGCAAAACCCAAAGTGGGTGCTTAGCCTGCTAATGGTCAGCTGCATCGCTGCTGGACAAGATACGGCGCTGATTCCCGTCAACGTCCCTGATTCTCTTGACCCAAATCAAGGCTCAGGATGGCTACGTATTGAGCTCGCCGTGTTGGTAGACGATAGTAGTGAAGTGATCGCCTCGGAAGCCTGGCCACCCTACCCTACGACCCAGTATCCCAACAGCCATCGTCGCCTAGAAGACGACCAAGTGTTGAAGGCATTGTCGGGGAAATATCCCCAATCTGAGATTATTTCCGAGCCTGATGGCTCAATCACGCTACTTATTCCCGACCCTCAGCAGATCGTGGCCAAAGCGAAAGCCGACGCTCTAGCGGCGCAGCAGCAAGAAATCATGCAAAACATGGGGCAAAATTCGAGTAGCAGTGATGATATCCCAGCGTCCATCGACCAAACTTCACCGCAACCTGAACCAGCCGAAAATCCTGAGCCCATTGCGTTGGAGATGATCGAGGCTCCTGACAAGCCTGCAAATGCCGGAGCGGATTGGCTGTCCGCTTTTAATGACCCATCAGTGACAGACATGCCTGACAACTCAGCACCGCCTTCCGCGGATGGTCTGGATCTTGCCGAGGAGGATACTGCGGAGCCCACAACACCCCTACCGGTATTACCTAAGAGTTTTACAGTCCAACCCGTACAATTGCTGTCCCAGGGGCTTGATCAATTGGTTCGAAGCAATCCCGACCGACTGGCGCTGAGCACCTCCTGGTTACAGGCTCCCGAGGTTGCCAACCTACCCATTGTCTTTGACAACTCAGGGGACGATCCAGAGTGGCCTCAGCTTCAGGGCTTTGTTCAAATTCGCACTGGAGATACGCTAAGAATCGGGGTAAATTTTTGGTGGAATACCCAAGCCGCTTACCTTCCAGAAGGCTTTTACATGACGCCTCCGCCCATGGCTCCTCCACAACGACTGTGGAGGGACGAGACGTCATTACTTCCCTTGCCAGGGGCAACTGTCGCAAAACGGCAAGCGACGTTCAAAGCCATCGAAGCGCATCTAAACGACGGGCTACCCTTGATCGAGTTCGTAGACCCCACGACAGGATTTTTTCGAGAGCTCACACCAGAGGCAATCGACCAAAACAACTTCTCGCCCCCTGAGACATGGCCCTGGCGGCACTTCATACACGTAGCCGATACACGGTCGGTGTCTGAAGGTTCCATTCGCTATTTCGATCATCCAGTACTCAAGATTATTGCAACCTGGCAAGAGCTAACCTGGGGTGAGGTTTACCAAATAGGCGCTGCGGATCGTGAGCGNGAAGAGCTNGAGGCTGCTATTGAAGCNGCGCAAAGCGCTGCCGCTGACTCAATCGCAGCGCCGGTNAGTCAGGTGCCGCCTAATAAGCAATCTCTNCGCTAGGCCTTAGGCTCCTGAGGGCCTGCCCCAGAAAGATCAGGCTCGCTGTCTAAAAGTAGCGTGCGTGTAGGGAATGCAACCTCNGCTCCTTGCGCGGAGATAATTGACAAGACCTTAAGCAANACCTCCTGCTTGATGGCATGAAATGTTGCCCAGTCAGTGGTTTTGGTGAATGCNTATATGAAAAAATCGAGGGAAGACGGGCCGCAAGCCACAAAATTAACCATGAGTGTTCGACTCAAATCTATCGCTTCATGGGACTCGAGCATCGCTTTGACATCTGCAACAATCCTACCCATGACAGCCACGTCGTCGTAACGGATACCGATCGTTTCGTAAATCCGTCGATTGTTCATGCGAGATGGATTTTCCACCGCAACGCTAGAGAAAATCGAATTAGGAATGTAGAGCGGCCGCTGATCAAATGTCCGGATGCGGGTCATCCGCCAACCGATATCCTCAACTGTCCCCTCAATCTCCCTATCTGGAGAGCGAATCCAGTCGCCAACCGTGAAGGGGCGATCGAGGTAGATGCTGAGCCCTCCCAAAAAGTTAGCCAGTAAATCCCTCGCNGCAAAACCGACGGCAATTCCACCAATACCCCCAAAAGCTANCAACCCCGACACAGACACTCCCAGGGACTGNAGAACCATCAGTAAAACAACAATGCCAACNCTAATGCGGATCAGTCTTAGGGAGGCGCGTATCGTCGCACGATCATCTGACTGCCGTTTTCCTCGGTGTTCACTCAGCAATTCTGCCTCAGCACCCTTAAGCGCTCGCTGGGCTATCCACGCCAAAAGTAAAATGAGCGCAGTATCGGCAGCCTGCCTCACCAGCGTCCTAAGTTGATCTGCGCCTTCAAACAACCCCAAAGATAGGTAAACAACAAGCAACCAAATAGCCCATTTACTAGGGCGCATGAGGGCGTCTGTGAGGACGTTATCCCAGCGCATCGCGGAACGCTCAGCAGAGCGCTGTAACTGGCCAAGAAGCCGCGTAATTAAGAGATGACCTAATAGCCCCAGAACCAACAGCATCGCTAGCACCAAGGCTGCGACAGGCAAGTTAAGGTGGGCGGCGAAAGGCGCTAGTTCTTGGGCGAGAACCTGAGCAGACACGTCCATAGTTTAAGTAGGCATCATTGGAGAAAGCGTGATGCTAACTCACAGCAGAGAGTAAAGGCTACGCTAAAAATACGCGCGACAACCTCTGGGTGACACTCTTATAATTACTGTATATAATGACAGCCTGTACATAAAACCAGCCCCAGGAGAGCCTCTATGCTCAAGCTAACCGCTCGCCAAGAACAGGTCCTTGACGTTATCAAGCGCTGTATAGACGACACCGGCTACCCCCCAACTCGAGCAGAAATTGCGCGTGAGCTCAGCTTCAAAAGCGCCAATGCCGCCGAGGAGCACCTCAAGGCCTTAGCCCGCAAAGGAGCAATTGAGATGATCGCCGGCGCTTCAAGGGGCATCCGTCTCGCAGATACCCAACCAACAGGACTCGCCGTCGTGGGCCGGGTCGCCGCAGGTTCACCAATCCTAGCTCAGGAGCACATAGAAGAGCGCTGCAGTATTCCCTCGCATTTCTTCAGCCCTAGGGCAGATTACTTACTGCGGGTATCCGGTGACAGTATGATCAACGCTGGAATTCTTGACGGCGACCTGCTTGCAGTGCACAGCACCCCCGTTGCCGCTGAACAACAAATTGTAGTGGCGCGCATTGATGATGAAGTGACCGTGAAAAGACTGCACCGGCCCAATAGCCAACACGTTATGCTACTCGCAGAAAACGAAGACTACGCGCCTATAAAAGTTGACTTAGCGACCCAGGCATTTGCCATTGAAGGGGTCAGTGTTGGTGTGCTTCGACGCTAAACGCTAGGCGTTGGACTTATGGGCGGGGCATCGAGATGGGCTCTAGGTTGAGTGAAGCCCTGTTGGACGACTAACCGTCCGGATCTATGTCTTCGATCTACCAGTTCGATCTACCAGTTCAATGGACAGTGCGTCCTCCAGCAGCTTTCTTCGATTCCGCAGCTTCAGCATCGACTTCCACACTGCTCATCTCAGCTAGACGAGCAGCAGCTTGAATACCAGCTTGGATCATGGCTTTTGCAACCTCAAGATTATTTTCCATGAGATAGGCTGAAGCCTCTGCAGAAAACTGAATACTGACTAGGGGCTCAACCCCCTCCTCTTCGGNACGCTGCAGCACGATTTCGCCATCACCCAGATCAACAATTTCCAACAGAGCAGTAGTCATGTGCTGTCCTTAACCATATGGCCGAGCCTAAATTTTAGCAGTCCAAGAACCTCCATACCACCCGCTTGCTCCTGATTTTGTAGTTCTGATCAACATTCGTCTAGGCCACTGCTCATACGACTGATAAGTGCCTCAAGTTCTCGACAGCTAGACAGATAATCATCTGCTTGGGGCCTGCCTACGGTCGATGCTAGGCGTCCAGGGGGCAAGGGCCTCTCAACACCCCGCTCAGGCACGGCCTGTAATACAGCGAGCCAGCCGTGTCGTTCTAGTTCACGGTACTCCGCAATCTCACTGGGTTCGGCGATACCCAGACCCAGCTTTGGCAAATCTAATGTGCTGTGGGGAGGCTGCTCTGGGAGCGGTGTCAGTCGAACCACAGCAAGCAAGAACCATCCGTAAGCGTTCAGCAAGTGCAACCGAACAGCAGGACCAAAGGCCGCTTCAAGAATATTGCTATCAATTCGCTTGAGGCTGAGCTGTTCGCTCCATGCGCTCAGCAGCAGCCTTGCCATATAGAGCGAATGATTGGCTAACCCCGAAGCACTGCTCAAGCAACTTAGCCCTCAGATAATGGCTTGGAACCGTCACCGGCGAGACTTGCTCGTTTGGTGGCCGGAGTTTTTTTAGCCACAGCCTTTTTCTTAGCCTTGGCTTTTTTCTTGGGCGCTGCTTTCTTTTTTGGTGCCTTAGCCGTTCCCGAGACTTGCCAAGCTCCATTGTCAAAAAATGCCTTCCAGCCGGTCGCCTTACCATCAACATCAGTCATGACATATTGTTCTTTGGTCTTGCGGCTGTAGCGAATCTGGCTTCGATTGCCCGCATCATCAGTAAGAGGTGCATCGAATAAAAAATGGTATTTTGGATCTATCTCACCTTGATGCGGCAAAAGCTCGTCAACGAATGGGGGGCGCGTTTCACGATTTTTAGGAAACTTACTGGCAGCGAGGAACAAACCTGATGCTCCGTCTCTCAAAATGTAGTGATCCTCAACCTTGATACAATCGAGCTCCGGCATTGGTACGGGATCCATTTTCGGCGGCGCCGCTTCACCACTGCGCAATAGTTTGCGCGTGTTCTTACACTCCGCATTAGTGCAGCCAAAGTACTTGCCAAATCGACCGGTCTTGAGCTGCATGTCTGCAGCGCACTTATCGCACTCAATGGTCGGGCCATCGTAGCCCTTTATTCGGAATTTACCGTTTTCAACCTCATAACCAGAGCAGTCAGGATTGTTGCCACAAACATGTAATTTTCGCTGTTCATCAATGAGGTAGCTGTCCATAGCGGTATTGCAGAGCCCACAGCGTCGCTTTTGAAGCAANAACCGAGACTCGGCCTCGTCATCAGCGTCGGCACTGATCGCCTCATCACCGGAAGTCAAATTAAGCGTGCTNTTGCAGCGCTCTTTGGGCGGCANGCTGTAGCCAGAGCACCCTAAAAATACNCCGGTACTCGCCGTTCTAATTTGCATAGGGCGATCGCATGTACCGCAGGGTATCCCCGTCGGTGTTGGATCATTCAGCTGCATGCCACCTGGATCTGGTGAGCCCGCTTGATCTAGCTTTCCCCGAAAATCACCNTAGAAGTCGTTGAGCAAATCCTTCCAGTTCANGCGTCCATCAGCAACGTCATCGAGGTTGGCTTCCATTGAAGCGGTAAAACCATAATCAAGTAAATCTGCGAAAGACGCCTGCAGTCGCTGAGTGACAATGTCTCCCATCTTCTCAGCATAAAGACGTCGATTCTCGAGGCGAACGTAGCCGCGGTCTTGGATCGTAGAAATGATCGCGGCATAAGTTGAAGGCCGGCCAATACTGCGCTTTTCCATCTCTCGAACCAAACTGGCCTCACCGTATCTTGCCGGCGGCTTGGTGAAGTGCTGCTTGGGGTCTACCTGCTGGAGCTTCAATGTCTCGCCAACCGTCAAAGCGGGCAACTCGGCATCATCGCCTTTACGCGACATGGGCGCTTGAACACGGGTAAACCCATCAAATTCAACAACGCGCCCTCTTGCAGTGAGCCCATAGTCAGCCGCAGCAACCGTTACTGTTGTCGAACGGTAACGTGCGGGGGTCATCTGGCAGGCCACGAACTGACGCCAAATCAGCTCATACAGGCGCTCTGCGTCACGCTCCATACCCTGCAGATCATTTTGAGTGACTCTTACGTCTGACGGGCGAATCGCTTCGTGAGCTTCCTGCGCACCTTCTTTAGACGAGTAACGTAGCGGCGCCTCGGGAAGATAATCCCCAGAATAGTTTTTATCGATGTATTGCCGACAAGCAGCAACTGCATCATTGCTAAGGTTCGTAGAATCGGTCCGCATGTAGGTAATGTAGCCCGCCTCATATAGTCGCTGAGCTAACGTCATGGTTTTCTTAACGCTAAACCCAAGGCGCGTACTAGCAGACTGTTGCAATGTAGAGGTGATAAAGGGCGCGCCGGGCTTGCTGCTAGTCTTACGCGCTTCCAGATTGCTCACTTCGAAAGTGGCAGCCTCTAGAGCCGCCACTGCCGTCATAGCCTCAGTTTCAGTTTTAGGCGCAAACTTTGCCCCGGCGCGGTACTTAACTTCAAAGCGAACAGCCTCGAAACCCTCTGGCAACAAATTCGCATGAACTTCCCAATACTCATCGGGAACAAAAGCTCGAATNTCTCGCTCGCGCTCGACCACAAGCCTTACCGCGACCGACTGAACGCGCCCAGCAGACAGCCCTCGAGCTACTTTAGCCCACAGCAGAGGCGATACCTCGAAGCCCACAACGCGATCTAGAAATCGCCGCGCCTGCTGAGCATTGACTCGATTGGTATCCAACTCCGTGGGTTTTTGGAAAGCCTCCTGAATAGCTTTCTTAGTGATTTCGTTGAAAACGACGCGCTGATAACGACTCTCATCGCCCCCAATCGCCTCTCTTAGGTGCCAAGCAATCGCCTCTCCCTCTCTATCAAGGTCAGTCGCGAGATAAATTGCATCAGACTTTTCAGCCAGCCGGCGCAACTCAGAAACAACCTTTTCCTTGCCGGGGAGCACCTCATAACGCGCATTCCAATCGTGATCGGGGTCGATCCCCATGCGACGGACAAGTTGTTCGCGCTTCTTTTTATCTTGATAGCGCTTCTTTGCCTCTGGGGCCATTTTTCGAGTCAGTGCCGCCTGAGCAGCCCGCTCCTTCGGATCTGAGGATGTCGCGCTACCTGATGTGGGCAAATCACGGATGTGCCCGACACTGGACTTGACGATAAAATCGTTGCCTAGGTATTTGTTAATCGTTTTCGCCTTAGCNGGCGATTCGACAATGACTAGAGATTTTGGCATAGATAACGGCTTCGCATCCTTGAGCGCGCAGATTTCCTTCATGAATCCGCAGCTGAAGGAGCGCATATATACGGTGCGAGTTACCCTGAGGTCAAGGGTGAAACCAGAGTTGTTTCAATTTCATCCGCCAAAACGCCGATTAAATCCCGTATCAGTCTGCCTTCAAACTGCCCGCAACCCCCGACTCAATAAGCTTTTCGACCTGACAGTAGGCGCCCTCTCCGCCTCTCTCGTCCCAAAACACCTGTATATCCTCGTCACTGAGAAATATCACTTCAATGTGCTCTGTTACAGCCGTGATGACAGCAGATACNGGATCGCCGCTACGAGACTCCCAACCGACTTTGGAGCGCACCCACAACTCAGNNTCTAGGCCTCGAATCGCGACATCAAGCCTTCGGCTGTAACAAACAAGAGATTCATCGGAGGCTCGCTGTAACCGTGCCGGGATGTTTTTCGGCTCGCGCAGTTGCACCAGAACTCCCGCCTTTCGCGCCCGCTCACGAAAACCCACCACTGCCCGTTGGTGTTTGCTGGGCAATACACTCAACAACGGCCCTAGCGCCGCGGCGATGGTAATAAAAATAATTATGTAGACCACTTCGGAGGCATCCCTATGCTAGATTGTCAGGATAAACCAAAGGCGCCAGAGAGCGCGATTTATCGAGAATTGGGTTATGGCATATCAAAAAATTCTTGTGGCAGTCGATTTGGGTGCAACGACAGACCGTTTGTTGACCGCGGCTAAAGGCATTATGGATGATTCAGGGTCGGAGCTACACGTGCTCCATGTCGTGGAGCCCATCAATATCAGCTACGGCGCTGACATCCCCATGGACCTCTCTACCATCCAAGATGAAATCTACGAGCAGGCTTCCGAGCAGCTAACGAATTACTGTCAACACTACGGTGTTCCAGAATTACAAAGACATCTGGTCATCGGCCATCCTGAGGCCGAGATCGCTAGCGCTGCAAAACGCCTCCATGTCGACGTGATCGCTGTGGGACGACATGCACGNTATGGGCTCGCCCTACTTTTAGGCTCGACCACGGATGGTGTGTTACACCACGCCGGTTGTGATGTATTGGCGGTGCATGTTGACCAACCGGAGGAGCCCTCCTAGGCGTTTTGATTCAACCAATGCGAAAGTGCCTGACCATCAAAAGGCCATCCCAGCTCGCGTCCTTGCTCATCTGCTACTACGGGTATTCTGATACCGTAACGCTGAATTAGCGCAAGGTCTTCCTCAATGTCGACAGCGGAAAAGGGCACTCCGGCCGCCAGCAAGATACTTTCTGCATGCTCACATAAATGGCAGCCAGCGGTCGTGTAAAATAGCAATGGCTTAGTCACTCAACCCAACTCCTTGGTTAACTTTAATTTTATGTCCGATCGCTCAAGCTTAGAAAATCGCCATCAAATATTAACCATTTACGGGCGCAACGCCGTGTTTGAGGCCCTTTCTGACCCAACTATCGCATGTCTAAGGTTGCATTGGGCAACCAGCAATCAAAAATCCCCTGCAACAAAACGGATCCTGCAAGCATCAGAGGCCAGAGGAATAGACGTCAGAGAACACACGCGAAAAACATTGTCGCGCATTTCTCGTAATGGCAAACAAGATCAGGGCGTAGCGTTGGATATCACCTGCGAGAAGTTCAGCAGTTTCGATGAGCTCAAAGACTCCCTCTCTACCTCGTCGTTACGCATTCTAGCTCTCGATGGCATTACCAACCCACAAAATGTGGGCATGATAATTAGATCCGCCGTCGCGGGTGGTATTGATGCCATCCTCTACCCCAAAAAAGGGGTGGCAACGTTGGGGCCTTTGGTTATCAAAGCATCTGCGGGCATCGTGTTTAAAGCGCCCATCATACCCTGCGATAGTCTGGCCCCAGCGCTGGAGCAGCTACAAATTGGCGGTGCCGCCATTGCAACGCTAGAAGGTAATAGTGCCACCTCGCTCTTTACTTATCGTCCCGCAAAAAGCGTCGTGTATGTTTTGGGAGGTGAAAGCGACGGCGTATCTTCGCAGGTCTCTAACCTCGCCGATATTAAACTGCACATCCCTATGGGTTCGGGCGTAGAGTCTCTCAATGTTGCAGTAGCAGCGTCATTGGTGGCCTATACCGACCACTTGACTAGCCAATGAAGACGCCAGTTGAAACCCTTATAAATTTCAAACGCTCACAGGTAATCCGCCGAGACCAAGGGCAACCCAAAAGCCGTTACTTGGCGAGGGAACCCATAGCATCTTCAAGCCCACCCAGCGTAAGCGGAAACATATTCCCTTCCATTAGTTGATTAGTGATCCCAATCGATTGCGTGTACTGCCACTCATCTTTAGGCACTGGATTGAGCCACACACACTTACTGTAGGTATCTCTCAATCGACGCAACCATGACTCCCCAGCCTCTTCATTCCAATGCTCTACTGAACCACCAGGCTGAACGATCTCATAGGGTGACATCGACGCATCACCCACAATGACTACCTTGTAGTCATGACCATACTTATGCATCAAGTCGAGGGTTGCTGTGCGCTGATTGTGGCGCCGAATATTATTCTTCCACACGCTTTCGTAAACAAAGTTGTGAAAGTAAAAATATTCGAGATGCTTAAATTCTGTGTGGGCCGCTGAGAACAACTCCTCACAAACTTTAATATGCGGGTCCATTGACCCACCTACATCAAGAAACAACAGCACTTTAACGGCATTATGGCGCTCAGGAACCATTTTGATGTCGAGCATTCCAGCATTACGCGCTGTAGAGCTTATGGTGTCATCGAGATCGAGTTCATCCGCCGCGCCTGTGCGAGCAAACTTTCGTAGGCGTCTCAGAGCAACCTTAATGTTACGGGTGCCCAGCTCAACGCCATCGTCATAGTTTTTGAAATCGCGTCGATCCCAAACTTTAACGGCGCGCTTACTCTTACCCTCACCACCAATGCGGATACCTTCCGGGTTATACCCATCGTTACCAAAGGGAGATGTTCCCTCAGTACCTATCCATTTATTGCCGCCCTTGTGCTTTTTTTTCTGCTCTTCGAGTCGCTCCTTGAAAGTCTCAATCAATTTCTCCAGGCCACCCAAAGATTCAATTTTTTCCTTCTCTTCATCAGAGAGCTGCTTAATAAACTCTGATCGAAGCCAGTCGTCTGGAATTAAAGCTTCGATGACATCATCTAGCCCCTCCAACTCACGAAAATGCAGTCCAAAAGCGCGATCAAAGCGATCGTAATATTTTTCATCTTTGACCATCACCGCTCGAGACAAATTGTAAAAGGCGTCGATGTCAGCGAAGGCAAGGTTGCGCCTCATAGCCAACAACAAATCCAAAAGCTCCCGGGGCGTCACCGGGATGCCAGCATCCTTTAAACCATGGAAAAAATTTACCAACATGGCAACTGCCCCTTAACGCGTTTCTCGCCGATGCATAAACGCCAGCCGCTCTAGCAGCTGCACATCCTGCTCGTTTTTCAGCAGCGCGCCATACAGTGGCGGGATCGCCTTAGACGCATCTCTATTCTTTAGGACCTCGTCAGGAATTTCATCGGCCATTAACAACTTCAACCAATCAATAAGCTCTGAGGTAGAGGGCTTTTTCTTGAGCCCTGGGATCGATCGCAGTTCAAAAAATACCTCAAGCGCTTCAGCAACAAGGTCTTGAGTAATACTTGGATGATGCACGTCGATAATCTCGCGCATCGTATCCCGGTCAGGAAAGTTGATGAAGTGGAAGAAACAGCGACGCAAAAACGCATCGGGCAGCTCTTTCTCGTTATTAGAAGTAATGATAATAATTGGCCGCTGCTTCGCTTTAATAGTCTCGCCAGTCTCGTAAACAAAGAATTCCATACGATCAAGCTCTACCAACAGGTCGTTGGGAAATTCAATGTCAGCCTTATCAACCTCATCAATGAGCAAGACCACTTGCTCATCCGCGTCAAACGCCTCCCACAACTTGCCCTTTTTGATGTAATTGGCGATGTCCTGAACTTTGCCATCACCCAGCTGCGAATCCCGAAGACGCGACACCGCGTCGTATTCATAAAGGCCCTGTTGTGCCTTGGTTGTCGATTTAATGTGCCATTGGATGAGGCGCATACCTAGGCCTGCGGCCACTTCCTCAGCCAACATAGTCTTGCCCGTGCCAGGCTCACCTTTGATCAGCAAGGGGCGCTCAAGATTAACGGCAGCATTAACTGCCATGCGAAGGTCATCGGTGGCGACGTAACGTTCAGTACCTGTAAATTTCATGAGATATCTCGGGGTTGAATTGATTGGAAATTGTCCGGTTGTACGCCGGAAGATGGATCTTTGGATGTATATTCAGCTCGCGATAAGCGAGGCTTCAATGGAAAAAGCCAAAATGACAAGGCCGCCAAAATCATGCAGCCCGCGCTACTTGTCAGTAATACCCACACGGCATGACGTGCCGAAGACCAGCCATCAAGAAATGCCGCATTAAACAGCGCCACAATNAGTGCNGGCGCNAGGGAGTCAGCCTCGGGACCGGGCATTACAGGCGTCAACAGTAATGCAGCCAATAGNCNCGTCAACAAACGCCTGTAACCATCGGGCAACGGGGCCAACCAAAATCGGTGAATCANCACCAGGGAAATGAGGCCCGCACCGGTGTAACAAAGCATAGCGACCACATAGGATTGGCTAGTGAGCATCAGCAACCTCGGTGGATTCAGCGCCGGAGCCCGGAGGCAACTGCAAAAAGAACCCTTGCTCTGAAATTGCGCTCAGAACTTCTTCAGCATCATAACGAGCCAACTGGCGCTCAGAGGTCAAATTCAGAGACAGCGCCAACTCAGGAGATCCAAATGTTTGGCGAAGCACCTCCGGTAACTCATCAAAACTGGCGCCTCTGGGCAAATAAAGATAAGTGTCTTTTTTTCTCGAACTGCGAAACACTTCAACCAACATCGTGGTGCTCTCCCAGCAAACGCTGCGCCTCAAGTTCTAAGGGTTGGATAACCGCCGCTTTACGCCAGCCCTGCCAATGTACCGGACGGGGCACACTGCCATCACCGGTGGCAAAGCTTGCGAGCATTTCAAGCTCCCTAGAAGGCATCAATATTTCCACATTCATCCCTAATTCAAGTGCCAATGCTGCCATGGCGGGTGCCAAAGACTTAGCAAGCTTGCGCACCCGACTATTAGAAGGTGCCGGAATGGGCGCAGGCGGATCACTCAAGCCTCGCTCACTGGCACTTTCAATAAGGGTCATCAACTGCTTACCCTCTCTGCGCACAACACCCGCAGGCATGCTATCAGCCGCCGCTAGCTGTGGCATCGAGGTGGGAATTCTTTTCGCAAGATCTAGGATTACTTTATCGTGCAAAATCCAATTGCGTGGTCGGTTGCGATCGCGAGCCTTCGACTCACGCCAGTCTATCAAATCTAGCAATACGGCAAGCTGTTGAGAATTGAGTTTCCAAGCCGATTTGAATTTTGCCAAGGGGCCTCGACCACCCGTCACCATTGCGGCACTTTCCTCAAGAATCCAGGATAAATAACCGCTGGCTTCAGCCCGCGCCTCAAGTATGGGCCAGCACTGCGCCAAAAAAGTGACGTCCTGCATAGCGTAATGGCATTGCGCGTCGGTTAATGGACGCACTAACCAATCTGACTGAGTTTCGTCTTTGGCGACATCAATGCTCAACAGATCATGCACTAGGTCTCGGTAGCTCAGACCGAAGCCGAGGCCCAGCATAGCCGCAGCCTTCTGAGTATCGATCATCGGTCGTGGAAGCACACCTAGCCAGCGCTCAAAAACCTCCAAGTCCTCACTAGCACTGTGCAAAATTTTGATGAGGTCTGTTTGACGAAAAAGCTTCTGCAGTGGTTGCGTATCGTCGAGCGTTAAGGGATCAAGCAACCAACATTGCCCGGCAGCAGCAAGCTGTATCAGGGCAACTTCAGGATAAAAAGTATCTCGGCGTCTGAATTCGGTATCGACCGCCACAAATGCCTCCTGAGAAATCAGGGCGACCATCTCATTAAGCGCCGTAGTATCTCTCACCCATCGACAGCTGGTATTTGGGAATTCAATCATTTCGAACTCTCACCCGGTAGCGGTGTGCGGCCACTCAGTGCGTGCGCAAGCGTTGAAGCATCGAGGTATTCAAGTTCCCCGCCTAAGGGAACGCCATGGGCAATTCTGGAAACTGCTATATCCTCCTGTTGCGCTCGCTGGGCAATATAAAACGCTGTGGCCTCTCCCTCCACCGTTGGATTAGTGGCTAGGATCACTTCCCTAATCGCCTCAGACCTAAATCGCTCCTCCAACCGATCGAGACCAATATCCTCTGGACCGATACCATCGATTGGAGACAGGTGCCCCATAAGTACGAAATAGAGCCCTCGGAAACTAGCGGTTTGCTCAAGTGCCATGACATCTCCGGGGGCCTCAACAACGCACAGCAAGGTGTGATCCCGACGAGGATCGGAGCACAGCTCACAGAGCTCGAGCTCTGTAAAATTTCTGCAGGATTTACAGCGGCCCACACGTTCAAGCGCCTGAGACAGTGCCCCCGACAGAGTTTCTGCCCCTTGCCGATCGCGCTCTAGCAAATGCAGTGTCATGCGTTGCGCCGACTTCGGACCGACCCCTGGGAGGCAGCGCAAAGCTTCTATGAGGTCATTAATAGACGGAGATAGCTTCATTTATAAATGCCCTAGATAGGCATCTTGAAGCCGTCTGGAAGATTAATACCCGCAGTTACCGAAGCCATACATTCTTGCGCAGCTGCCTGCGCGCGACGCACCGCGTCGTTGACCGCGGCGGCTAGCAAGTCCTCTAATATTTCTCGGGGCTCTTGCATTAGGGACGGATCAACCTCAACACCCGAAACCGCCATATCACCCCTCATGCGCACCTTCACCAAACCGGCTCCAGCCTCACCGGTGACCTCGACTGCTTTGACGCTCTCCTGCGCTTTCGCAAAGCCCTCTTGCATTTGCTGAGCCTGCTTCATCAAGTTACCAATTTTCATGCTGTCCGCCCTCTATTGCCTAGGTCTGATACTGCCATCTACGACCATACCGTCAAACTCAGCCAGCAACGCTGCTAGCTGNGGATCATGCTCCAAAGCGAGCTCTGCCTCGCGCTGGCGCTCGGCCGCCTGTAATTGCCTCAACCTAAAGGGCGTTGACTCACCCACCTGCCCAGCCACTATCGAGACTTCAACGGGCAATGTCAGAAGCTGGTTAAACGCCATTTCGAGAGCAGATACCTGCCTCTCCTGAAATAGGGACGCATTGTTGCTGTCTATCACAAACTCAAGCCGCCTTCCTTTGATCGCCACTAATTCACAGTGCAACGCGACGCTTTGNGTTATTCCCACGAGCCCTAACTCATCAAAAAAAGCAGGCCATGACTCGGGCGAGGGTAAATCGGCCGCATCATCAGTAGTCACTTGCGGTGCAACCGTTAGTGGCGGGAGATTTACCGCTGCACCTGTCGGTTCCAGCGCCCCAGAAACTGGCAAAGCCGCAGCGGGCTTGATCGCGATAGTCTCCGCTTCATTTGCTGTTTTCACCACCGGCGGCGCCGGTGGATCAGGCTTTTTTCTAGCGGGATCTACTCCTGATGGACCACCGCCGCTGCCACTGCCCGCCACTGGCATCTCTGCCGGTCTGAAGGCGATCATGCGTAGCAGCGTCATTTCCAGTGCAATGCGCGGGTCTGGAGCCACCGGTAAATCCCTGCGTCCGTTAACGGCGAACTGATAAAACAGCTGTGTCTCGTCTAAGGAAAGTGTCGCAGCCAGCTCTCGAATTTTATTTTCTTCCAACGTATCACCAGTCAGACTGCCCGGAACCATTTGAGCCAGGGTGAGCTGATGCAGTAACGAAATTACTTCCTCTAACGTAGACGCGTAATCTGGTGCGTGCTCAGCAATACTGTCGACGCAGGCCAGTATTTTTGCAGCATCACCCTCAGCGACTCGCGTCATAAGCTCTAACACTCGCCCTCGATCTACGGTACCAAGCATGTCCCTAACGTCGGCTTCTTGCAGCTGGCCTGACCCATAAGCTATTGCCTGATCGGTTAAACTCAACGCATCCCGCATTGACCCGGCCGCGGCTCTACCCAACAGCGTCAATGCTGGGTTCTCGAACTCAACAGCTTCCTCTGCCAAAATCTTCTCAAGGTGCTCCACCACCTGCTCAGGCAGCATGTTTTTCAAATTAAACTGCAGGCAACGTGACAAAATAGTCGCGGGTAGCTTCTGTGGGTCGGTGGTTGCTAATAAAAACTTCGCATGAGGGGGTGGCTCTTCGAGTGTTTTCAGCAATGCGTTGAAGCTGTGGTTAGACAGCATATGCACTTCGTCGATTAGGTATATCTTAAAACGTGCGCGGCTGGGTGCGTACTGAACGTTATCAAGCAGCTCGCGGGTGTCTTCTACCTTTGTTCGGGACGCCGCGTCCACTTCNATCAGGTCAACAGACCGCCCTTCGGCAATCTCACNACAAGACCCACATTCTCCACAGGGCTCAGAGCCNACCCCTACTTCGCAGTTTAAACACTTTGCCAATATCCTAGCGACCGTGGTTTTCCCCACGCCCCGAGTACCGGTAAACAAATAAGCATGGTGCAGTCGATCGTTGTCGAGCGCATTCACCAATGCCCGCAGCACATGTTGCTGCCCCACCATTTCGTGGAATGTGCGGGGGCGCCATTTTCGCGCTAACACCTGGTAACTCATAGACCCATTGCCGATTGTCACCCGAATAATTGGAGGTGACCCGAGCAGCCACACCCCGGCACCCGAATCAGTAACTACCGTTGCTCCCTTCCGGGCCTGGCGGAGTTCATTACCTATCGCTGCGAGGGGACCACCCGAGTCACCATTGACCCCGCAATGAGCGGGGCGCGTAGTGTCGCGAAAACTAAGCTGATCCGCAACATTAAGCGTGACGTAAGTTCTAAGATTGCATGTTAATCTAATTTACATTGAGCAAAAACTCGATCAATGCCCCAACCCGATGCACTGGAGCTCAGCACCATGCCAGAAACAACCCATAAACTGCTCAGCACCCGGACTTGGCTCGCTGTAGCTGCCGCTATTTGCCTCGCCTTCGTTATCACTAGCCTCATCAAGGCCAATGTGCAATCGACAGAAAAACAAGTTAGAGAGCCGCTTCCCGTGGACGTCATACCCTACCAACGCACAGATCACTATATTCGACAATCAAGCTACATTGGCACCGTCCGAGCGCGCCGAGACAGTGCCTTAGCCTTTGAAGTAGCAGGAACACTAGAAACTCTGCCTGCTCGGGAAGGTATGTCCGTTGCTGAAGGACAAATACTGGCCACACTAAATACTGACCANCGCTTAGCCAGNTTACGGGCTGAAGAGGCGAACCTCGCGAANATCACGACGAACCTCGAACTGGCCACCCTAAAACGCGAACGACTCGCCGACTTGCTGACCCGGGGTTTAACCTCACAGCAAACTTTCGATGATGCCCAACTGGGAACCCGAGCGCTGGAACAGGCCCAGCGAGCGGTCAGCGCCAGAAGAGATAGTGCGAGTCTCGAAATTGAAAAGAGCACATTAAAAGCGCCCTATTCCGGTGTCGTGGCACAACGCTTCGCCGATCAGGGTGGGGTTGTCACCCCTGGCACCCCGATTCTCCGACTGTTAGCCCAATCAAAATTTGAAGCGCATGTGGGTGTACCGGTCGCCATTGGCGATTCACTCAAACTGGGGGAGCTATATTCGCTGACCATCGGGAAACAACGCTTGCAGGCAACGCTTAAGAATTTACGCGGCGATGTCGATGCNTTAACGCTNACCGTTGGAGCCATTTTTTTGTTACCCGATAACGCTCGNGTTAAAACGGGTGAAACCATTCATCTTGAACTGGCTGAATCGNTTTATGCGTCAGGCGGTTGGGTACCCCTGTCAGCNTTGACTGCGGGTAATCGTGGCCTTTGGAATGTACTAGCAGTCAAAACAACATCGCAAGGTGAAGTNGCTGCACGCGAATCTGTAGAAATTATTTACAGCGAAAANGACCAAGTTTTTGTCGCAGGGACACTCGCGGCTGATGCCCGAATTATTGCCAGCGGACTTCACCGGTTAAGCCCCGGGGCCCTAATAGCGCCTCTGGAGGATTAATCTGTGATCGCTCGCTTGTTGTTCAAAAATCCGCGCTATCTTACCCTCATATTACTCATCGTCGCCGCGGTAGGCACTAGCTCTTACTCCAGCCTGGGACGTCAAGAAGACCCAACAATCACGCCCTTTGTCGCCAAGCTGGAAACATTCTTCCCCGGCGCCAGTCCAGCGCGCGTGGAGTCGCTGGTCACTAAACCACTAGAGGATGCCTTGCGAGAGGTTCCCGAGGTTACGGAAATTCAATCGACTTCTGCGGCAGGCGTTTCAGTGATCAGCATTGAAACCGATTATCGGTTGTCCCTCGCTGGCATAGAGCGAGTGTGGTCAGAACTACGCGACATAGTAGCCGCCGAGGCTGAAAACTTTCCCGTCGGCGTTAATCCGCCGCTATTCGAAGATGACATCATTACCGCCTACGTTAAAATTCTGTCGATTTCCGCCAAACCTGGCAGAGACATACCGCCATCNGTTTTGCGCAGAGAAGCAGAGATTCTTGCCGANGCTATTCGCAGTGTNCCCAAAACCAAACGCGTCACCTTGTATGGGGCACCCGAAGAGGAGGTGCTAGTAGAGCTCAACGAGACCCAGCTGGCTGCTCTCGGTATCAATGTCAGCGAGGTTAGCGAAATTTTGCGAAGGGCAGATGCCAGAACACCGGCGGGCAGCCTAACGGGCAGTGGCTCCGACATCGCAGTTGAACTCTCNGGAGAATTTACAAACCTCGAGACGCTGCGAGAGCTTCAGATACGTGCACTGCCCAACGGACGCGTTTTNCGGCTTCAGGACATTGCCACGCTGTCGCGAACAGAGCGCACGCCTGCATTCAGCTACGCGCTGTCCAACGGCCGACGCTCGGTGCTGCTAGGGGCCGAAATGATCCGAGGCTATCAAGCCGATGCCTATGGTAAACGTTTTGATACATTCTTAGACGCCTACCGGAGCCAAGCTCCAGAGGGATTAAGCATCGAGATCGCCTATGATCAGAGCCAATATACAGAGGCGCGTCTCACTGGGGTGATCACCAACCTACTAGCCGGGGTTTGCATCGTTCTCGCCGTACTTTTTGTCACTTTAGGATGGCGTGCTGCGTTGGTTGTCGCCGTGATACTGCCAATGTGCACCCTTCTATCCATGGTTGGACTTCTTTACCTCGAGGTACCCATTCACCAGATGTCACTAACAGGCCTAGTCGTCGCCTTGGGATTATTNGTGGACGGCTCTATTGTTATGACTGATGAGGTGCGAAAGCGCCTCATCAAGGGNATGTCGCCATTGAAGGCGCTAGAAGCCTCGGTCGGTCGCTTGCGAATACCATTGATCGCATCCACGGTAACAACAGTTTTAACCTTTTTACCGATGGCGATTTTAGAGGGGCCAGCCGGAGATTTTTTAGGCTCTATTGCCCTATCAGTTATCGTGATGCTGTTGGCATCTATGTTACTCGCCCTCACCGTAACGCCGGTGCTTGCAGCGCGCTTACTGCCAACAGGATTGAATGAGGGCTATCAATGGTGGCAAGCAGGCATCGACTTGCCCGCGGTAAGCCGCAGGTTTGCCACGTTATTAACGCAATCTCTGCGTAATCCGCTAGGCGCTATCGCCCTTGCACTATGCCTTCCCGTCACTGGTTTTTTATGTGCCAGCACCCTGACCAACTCATTTTTCCCAGGAGTAGATCGGGATCAGCTGTACCTTCAGGTGACTCTGACGGAAAGTGCATCGATTGAAGATGCCTTGAGCCTGGCTCAAAAAATAGATGCTGACCTCGCAAAGGAAGCATTGATTCGACGAGTCGATTGGACCATCGGTGAAAGCGCCCCAGCTTTTTATTACAACATGCGATCCAATAAAAAGGGACGNCCCGGCTGGCTGGAGTCGCTCATCCTTACCACTGACGCAGACGCAACGGATGCGCTAATCCGTCGCCTACAGCGCCAATTAGACCGCGACTACCCTGCCGCGCAAATTATTGTTCGAGGCATTGATCAAGGGCCGCCAATCGAAGCACCACTCGAAATCACAGTGACAGGACCCAATGTCAAAACATTACAGGCGCTGGGTGAGCAGTTTAGACAGCGTATGGATGCGCTCCCTGACGTCACACACACCAAGGTTTCGATGGAGGCAGGGCCGCCTAAGTTAGTATTCCATTTGGAGGAGGACAAACTTAAGCAGGTAGGACTGAGTCGAGTGACGGTAGCCACCGCCCTAGATGCCGCTTTACGAGGTAGGCTAGGCGGTGAACTCCTTGAAGATACAGAACGTCTCCCCGTCCGCACAAGACTCGCACGAAGTGACTGGTCTAATAGCAACCTCCTGCAAAATTTGCGCATACCGGTCAGTCAATCAGGCTCAGCTATTCAAGCCGTGCCGTTGAGCGCCCTGGGATCGGCGGCTCTGGAACCCGATGACAGTCCAATCACCCGAGAAAATGGCGAGCGACTTAACCGAGTGCAAGCATTCCTAGTCAGAGGGATACTGCCAGAGGAGGCGNTAAAACTGCTTCGTGCAAGATTGGCCGAAAATCCTATCGAGCTACCGGCTGGATATTCTTACAGTTTTGGCGGTGACACGGATGAGCGTGCAGGTGTGATCGAAGACCTCATGGCACCGCTAGGCATTATCATGGCTGCCCTGGTGGCAACAATCGTACTGACCTTCAATTCGTGGCGCCTATCCGCTATCGCTGTGTTGGTATGCGGTTGCTCATTTGGCCTGAGTCTCCTGGCACTCGCGCTATTTCGTTACCCGTTAGGAATAACGCCACTTATTGGTGTGATTGGATCTATAGGTGTTTCTATTAACGCGGCAATCATTATTCTTACTGCCCTGCAGCAAGACTCCGAGGCAGCTAAGGGCAATCCACAAGCAATTGTTAGGGTCGTACGGGATTCAAGCCGCCATATTGTGTCGACAACCATCACGACTTTTGGCGGCTTCTTGCCGCTGATTCTCGAAGGGGGCCGATTCTGGCCCCCCTTTGCCGTGGCGATTGCAGGTGGCGTGCTGCTCTCAACAGTCATATCGTTCTTTTTAGTACCACCCCTGTTTTATCTCACCGTCCGGCGCTACTACGTGTCCGAAGCTCTCAATGTCACTGAGGGCACATCAGCATGAATAACTCCAACAATGGCTACCACCATGGACACCTTAGGGACTCACTGATTCTAGCCGCAGCTGCATTAATCGAGGAACAGGGGTCTCTATCATTTAGTATCACTGATGCCGCAAAAAGAGCCGGCGTGAGCAGTGCGGCGCCCTATCGACATTTCCAAGATAAAAACGACCTGCTTGATAACGTCAGAGACCTCGCATTTATGGGGCTGCACCAGGCACTCGAAGAGACGCAACAGCAACACAGGCATAACTCAGATACCGTTGCTGCTGTCTACGCTATGGGCCTGACATATCTAAAATACGCACGGGGCAAACGGGCTTTTTTCTCTCTCATGTGGGAGGACCACGGCCAAATGCAGCCGGAGCGCCAAAACCTAGCACACAAAAGCGTGGGATTTTCTTTGCTGCTTACCTCCGTGGAAAACCACTTAATACAGAGAAGCGGCAAAGGTGTTTACAGCACTAATCAACAAACAGCACTACACGTAGCCACTCAACTCTGGGCACTCGCCCATGGCGTAGCCACGCTTGAGGGCAGTCAAATGCTCGATATGTTCGACAAATCAGCTCAGGCTGAAAATATACTTATCGAAGCCACATCGGCACTGCTCGCTGGCGTAGCCAATATAGACACTAAACTTGCAGGGCAAACAGGCTAAAGAGTCCCTATTTGGCACAACACCTGCCGGGGCTGCAAACAGGTCCTAGCGTCAGATCAACCCTGCATGACTCACTGCAAAGCCCAAGCCCTCAGTTCTACAAAATGCCCATATTTGCTACTTGGGCGCAGTGGTCAGCAATGGCATACTGCCGCCCCAGCCGCTCGTAGCACAACCGGATAGTGCAACGGCCTTCTAAGCCGTAGGTTGCAGGTTCGAATCCTGCCGGGCGGGCCACTATTTCCAATCGGTATTTGCTGAACTCAAAGTCAACAAGGCTCAATTCAATGAATTCAAAGCGATCGGTTATTGTTCACTACCACAGCTTTAAAAATAGCGGCACATCCTTTGACGAGCTTCTGACAGCCAATTACAAGGACGACCACCTGTGCTTTGACGGACCATTTCCTTACACCATGTTCAACCAACAAGAGTTGCTCAAGGTGATCCGCAGAAACCCCAGCAAAGTGGCGTTTTCCTCCCACAGTATTCGTCTGCCAGTGCCAACCGACCTTGATCATAATGCTGTTGCCGCAATCTTCGTGAGACACCCCATATTGCGCATCCGCTCGGTCTACGGTTTTGAAATGCGCTCGGCCGGGACCGCAAAAAAAATAGCAGGTGCGCTGAAGAGAACCTTGCAGGGCACAACGGGTACTGCTGACTCCACAACACCATCGCTTGACCACGACCCTAGTTTCAATGAGTGGGTGACATATCTGCGAAACGATAAGACGATGAACTTAAACGCAGGATTGTTAAGTAACAGCCAGACACACATGTTTTGCGGGGTCTTTGGCAGCGTTGGCCTCGCAAAAACTTTGCTCCAAGGCAGCCCAAACGCCTTCCGAGTGAGCGATCTTGATCAAGCAAAACGCAATTTACTGAGCGTTCCCTTACTCGCTCGCACGGAGTCCTATGACAATGATGTTAAACGGTTTCCAGAAATACTCGCAAAGTATGGAATTGAATTTACNTACCAAGAGCTTCCAGCCGCTAACGTAACCCACCACGGAGTTCGTCAACCTATCGATCANCGCCTAGACCAGATAAGAAACGAGCTTTCTGCAGAAAACTGGGAATGGTTACTCAACGCCAACCGTCAGGATGCAGAGCTCTATGAGTTCTGCAACCAGGTTTTAGGGTAAGGCACCGCTCACTGAGTGATACACAGCCATCGTGCCAAAACAGTGGTTTTTAACCCAGCACCTTCATCAGTACTCGCAGGGCTGGATGTTGGGGGCAGTCCGCACCGACGGTGAAAAATTGGGCTTCTTAGACAAGAGGCCACAGCCACACTGTGGCTGCAGCCCGAT
>JGI26260J51721_1000171_pt1 | contig 27569 bp, 36 predicted proteins | sample SaaInlV_120m_DNA_4_FD_51721 | JGI IMG/M metagenome (IMG submission 51721)
TTGAGATGGTCATGCCTGGTGACAACGTGAAGATGGAAGTCACGTTGATTGCGCCAATCGCGATGGACGAAGGTCTCCGCTTTGCGATCCGTGAAGGCGGTCGCACAGTAGGCGCCGGCGTTGTAGCGAAGATATTCGAGTAAGTTATTGATAAAGCGGGGAAACACCTATTTTTGGGTGTTTCCCTGTTTTTATATGAAGTGCGGTATGAATAAAAAGCAGGTAAATAAGAAGAGATTAGCAGGTTTCGCGCTGATATCGCTTGACAGCAGCGTCCCTCAACAATAGAATCTCGCTTCTTTTTTTCGGCAACAAGTAGTTTTTACTTGAGCTAAAAAACAAACGAATTGAAAGACACACTTTGTCCAAAAGACACTATTTCGGAGTTGTAGATAGATGCAAAATCAGCGTATTAGAATCCGCCTTAAGGCTTTCGATCATCGTCTGATTGATCAATCTACCCAAGAAATCGTAGATACGGCACGACGCACTGGCGCGCAAGTTCGCGGTCCAATCCCTCTGCCAACGAACAAAGAGCGTTTCACTATCCTGATTTCGCCACACGTTAACAAAGACGCACGTGACCAGTACGAGATTCGTACGCACAAGCGCCTGCTCGACATCGTAGAGCCTACAGAGAAGACTGTAGACGCGCTGATGAAGCTTGACCTAGCAGCCGGCGTAGAAGTTCAGATCAGTTTAGGATAAATAGCAGGCACCGGCTTAGACCCGGCAGTCACTAACTAAAGCTACCAGCACTAACCTGCTGGAGCAGCGAGGCCCAGGCCGAGCATTGCAAGACAGCGCTGCCGCACTAGTGCAAAAGCGTGAAACAAAACAGACCAGGCACCGAGAGTTCAGTCCTCCTTGCCCTTTTGTAGAAAAGTATTGGCGCACTGATATTCCTGCCACCCATTTGCGGTGGCGAACATAGTGTAACGCGTCAGCGGCCATAGAGGGTTTCAGCCCCTTGCACGATGAGGTTTACTAAAATGTCTATTGGATTAGTCGGTCGTAAGAGCGGGATGACTCGTATCTTTACCGAAGAAGGCACGTCTATCCCTGTTACAGTTGTAGAAGTACAACCTAACCGGGTTACTCAGATTAAAACTCCCGAAACCGATGGCTACACAGCTATTCAGGTCACTACTGGTTCGCGTCGCGCATCTCGCGTAACAAAGGGCATGGCTGGACACTTCGCTAAGGCGAATACCGAGGCCGGCACTGGGTTATGGGAATTCCGCGCTGAAGGCGCAGACATCGCTGATTTGACAACAGGCAGTGAGATCAAAGTAGATCTCTTCGCCGAAGGTCAGATGGTAGACGTCACCGGTACGTCGAAAGGTAAGGGTTTCCAAGGTGGCGTTAAGCGTCATAATTTCCAAATGCAGGACGCGACTCACGGCAACTCGTTGTCTCACCGCGCACCTGGTTCGATCGGGCAGTGTCAAACTCCTGGTCGCGTATGGAAAGGCAAAAAGATGGCTGGTCAGATGGGTAATGAGCGTTCAACGACTCAAAGCCTCAAGATTGTGCGCGTCGACCTCGAGAATAATCTGCTTCTCATCAAGGGTGCCCTACCGGGTGCTACTGGTTCAAATGTCGTCGTTCGACCAGCTACTAAGGCCAAGGGGTAAGCAATGGAATTAAGTCTTACATTGCCTGGCAAGAAAGCAGGCAAGGATAAAGTCTCTCTCTCTGACGAGGCTTTCGGTAAAGAATACAACGAAGCGCTGGTACANCAGACTGTCGTGACTTATCTCGCAGGTGCCCGCCAGGGNACTGTGCAGCAGAAGACACGCTCTGAAGTTAGCGGNGGTGGTCGTAAGCCTTGGCGTCAAAAAGGNACTGGTCGAGCGCGAGCTGGTACTATCCGCAGCCCGATTTGGCGCAGCGGTGGTGTCACTTTTGCGGCGCGTCCACAGGATCACAGCAAAAAGCTCAACAAGAAAATGTACCGCGGTGCGATGCGCTGCATACTTTCAGAGCTTATTCGTCAGGAGCGTCTATTCGCGGTAAGCGACTTCGCAATCGACTCGCATAAGACTAAAGACCTTGTTGTTAAGCTCAAAGAATTCGAGCTCGATAACGTTCTTATTATCTCTGAGCAAGTGGAGCCAAATCTCTACCTCGCCGCGAGAAACCTTCATAAGGTAGACGTTCTAGACGTAGCCGGAATNGACCCNGTAAGCCTGGTCGGATTCGACAACGTGATCATTACAGTCGCCGCGCTTAAGAAAGTCGAGGAGATGCTGGCATGAACCAAGAGCGACTCTATCAAATTATCCTAGGTCCTCACGTCTCTGAAAAGACGACGATGATGGGCGAAGGTAACAACCAATACGCGTTCCGTATTGCGACCACGGCTACTAAGCCTGAGGTTCGTAAAGCTGTTGAGACGCTGTTCAAGGTTACTGTTACCGATCTTCAGATCCTTAACGTTAAGGGCAAAACTAAGCGTGGAGCCGGCGGTCGTATTCGTCGTCGCTCTGACTGGAAAAAAGCTTATGTTCGCCTAGAAGCAGGTCATGAAATTGACTTTGCTGACATCAGCTAAAGAGGTAGGGAATAGTCATGCCAGTTGTAAAGTGTAAACCTACTTCACCAGGTCGCCGTCACGTCGTCAAAATCGTGCATCTAGACCTGCATAAGGGCGAGCCATACGCTCCCCTCACTGCGCCCAAGTCAAAGACTGGTGGTCGCAATAATAAAGGCCGTATTACGCGTCGTCACGCGGGTGGTGGTCACAAGCAAAAATATCGCATTATAGATTTCAAGCGTAACCGTGACGGAATCCCTGCGAAAGTAGAGCGCTTAGAGTATGATCCCAACCGCTCTGCGTTAATCGCTCTTCTTCTCTACGCAGACGGCGTTCGCACTTACATCATCGCCCCTAACAANGTTAAGGCTGGTGATACGGTTGTCTCTGGTGACGATGCATCGATCAAAGTAGGAAACTGCTTACCGCTGCGTAACGTCCCTCTCGGAAGCACAGTTCATTGTGTAGAGCTAAAGCCAGGCAAGGGCGCTCAAGTAGCCCGTAGCGCAGGGACCTCTTTGCAGTTGGTTGCTCGTGATGGCGCCTATGCAACGCTTCGTCTTCGCTCAGGCGAAATGCGTAAAGTGTTGTCGGATTGCCGCGCAGTACTCGGCGAGGTGTCAAATTCGGAGCACAGCCTGCGTCAGCTCGGTAAAGCCGGTGCTAAGCGCTGGAGAGGCGTTCGCCCAACCGTTCGCGGTGTTGCGATGAACCCAGTCGATCACCCGCATGGTGGTGGTGAAGGACGTACCTCTGGTGGCCGTCACCCAGTATCGCCTTGGGGTATGCCAACTAAGGGTTANAAGACTCGATCTAATAAGCGCACTGACAGCATGATTGTCCGTCGCAGAAATTCAAGCCGTTAAGGTAGGGGTATAGCCAGTGCCACGTTCACTAAAAAAAGGTCCCTTCATTGACCTACACTTGATGAAAAAAGTGCAGATCGCAGCTGAAGCTAACGACAAGCGTCCTATTAAGACTTGGTCGCGCCGTTCGATGGTTTCTCCCGATATGATCGGTCTGACAATCGCCGTCCACAATGGTCGGCAACACGTACCTGTCTCGATTAACGAAGACATGGTTGGCCATAAATTGGGCGAATTCGCTGTCACACGGACCTTTAAAGGTCACGTGGCTGACAAGAAATCGCGCTAATCGGGGGCTGAAATGGAAGTTATCGCTAAATTAAAAGGTGCGCGCATGTCGGCTCAAAAAGCCAGGCTTGTTGCAGACCAGATTCGCGGCAAAGCAGTGGAAGAAGCGCTGTTATTGCTGACTTACAGCCCTAAGAAAGGTGCTGCGCTCATTAAGAAGGTGCTCAATTCGGCTATCGCTAACGCGGAGCATAACGAAGGTGCCGACGTCGATGAGCTGAAGGTGTCAACGATCTGCGTTGATGAAGGTATGACGATGAAACGCATCATGCCACGAGCCAAGGGACGAGCTGATCGAATTTTGAAGCGCTCTTGCCATATAACAATCACGGTCGCTGATAGCTAGGAGTATCGGATGGGTCAGAAAGTACATCCAACTGGAATTCGTCTTGGCATAACCAAGAAACATACCTCTACATGGTATGCCGAAGGAANGGATTACGCAGACAACCTATTAGTTGATCTTCGCGTACGAGAATTCGTTAAGAAGAAGCTGGCCGCCGCGTCTGTTTCTNGAGTCGAGATCGAGCGCCCTGCGCAAACTGCCAAGGTAACCGTTTATACGGCTCGACCTGGCATCGTAATCGGCAAGAAAGGCGAAGACGTTGAGAAACTGCGTAATACGCTCACTCAACAAATGGGCGTNCCCGTTCAGGTNAATATCGAAGAAATTCGCAAGCCTGATCTCGANGCNCAGCTCGTCGCCGACGGAGTAGCCTCTCAGCTAGAGCGNCGCGTTATGTTCCGCCGCGCTATGAAGCGCGCAGTGCAAAACGCCATGCGTCAAGGCGCTGAGGGAATCAAGATTCAAGTTGGAGGCCGCCTTGGCGGTGCCGAGATCGCTCGCTCTGAGTGGTATCGCGAAGGTCGAGTGCCGCTGCACACATTACGTGCCGACATCGATTACGCGACTGCTGAAGCGGCGACGACTTACGGCATCATCGGTATCAAGGTATGGATCTTCAAGGGTGAAATACTGGATTTAGACGAGGCTATCGTGCCTTCGCAAGCTAAGTCCAACTAGAGGTAAAGCGACGTGTTACAGCCAAAGCGTACAAAATTCCGCAAGATGATGAAGGGTCGCAACCGCGGTCTGTCACATCGTGGTAGCAACGTAGATTTCGGAGAGTTTGGTCTCAAAGCCATCTCGCGCGGTCGACTAACTGCCCGCCAGATTGAAGCAGCTCGTCGTGCTATGACGCGCCGTGTAAAGCGTGGCGGCAAGATCTGGATCCGTGTGTTTCCCGATAAGCCTATTACTGGTAAGCCTCTTGAGGTTCGTCAGGGTAAGGGTAAGGGTAACGTTGAGTACTGGGTTGCCCAGATTCAGCCGGGTCGTATTATGTTTGAGATCGAAGGCGTTGACGAAGCACTCGCGCGCGAGGCCTTTAGCCTTGCTGCTGCTAAGCTGCCTTTCGACACGACATTCGTTAAACGGACGGTAATGTAATGAAAGCGAGCGAATTGAGAGAAAAGTCGGTCGAGGAACTGCAGGCTCAACTGCAGGGTCTCTTCAAAGACCAGTTCAACGTCCGTATGCAGAATGCAACGGGCCAATTAGGCCAAGTTCACTTAGTGGGCGGCTTAAAGCGTGATATCGCTCGTGTCAAAACGATCATCACTGAAAAACAAAAGAGTGGTTCATAGTTATGTCAACTGCAAGCAACGAGAAATCCGCTCGCACTACATCGGGCAAGGTCATTAGCAACAAGATGGACAAGTCTATCGTTGTGCTGATTGAGCGTAAGGTGACTCACCCTGTTTACGGCAAGATTATCAAGCGATCTACAAAGATCCACGCACACGATGAGAAAAACGAGTGCATGCCTGGTGATTCGGTGACTATTCAGGAAGTTAGACCTCTTTCTAAGACTAAGTCTTGGGCATTGGTCTCGATAGACGAGCGCGCAACACAAGTTTAGGTCGGGATTTCCCGCCGCGGTTTAACAAGAATTTAGGTAAAGAATCGTTGCCCGCTGTAGCAGGTAACTGATGGAGCGAATCGATGATTCAAGTGCAGTCATACTTAGAAGTCGCAGATAACAGCGGCGCTCGACGAGTTATGTGTATCAAGGTGTTGGGCGGTTCTCATCGCCGTTACGCACGCATCGGCGACGTCATTAAAGTCACCGTTAAGGAAGCGATTCCACGCGGTAAAGTTAAGAAGGGTCAGGTTTTGACTGCGCTAGTAGTTCGCACTAAGAGCGGTGTTCGTCGTCAAGACGGTTCACTGATCAAGTTCGACGACAACGCGGCGATCCTGCTCAATGCAAACAACGCACCGATTGGTACGCGTGTATTCGGCCCGGTAACTCGTGAGCTGCGTACAGAAAAATTCATGCGAATTATTTCACTAGCGCCAGAAGTACTTTAAGCGCTAGGTAAGAAGAGACAGAGGCAAACATGCGTAAACTGAAACGTGATGACGAAGTGATTGTAATCACTGGCAAAGACAAGGGTAAGCGCGGAAGCATTTCGCGTCTTGTCGGTAGTGATCGAGTTATCGTCGCTGGCGTCAATATGGTTAAACGCCATACCAAGCCTAACCCTAATGCGGGTCAGGCTGGAGGCATTATCGAAAAAGAAGCGTCGCTACATATTTCGAACGTAGCGATATTCAATCCTGAGACTAGCAAAGCAGACCGCGTTGCTATTCAGGTGGCTGAAGACGGCGCTAAGAAGCGTGTGTTCAAGTCAAACGGTTCAGATTTAGACTAATTATCGGTAGGTTGCCAAGCATGGCTCAGTTCAGAGAATTATATAAGCAGCAAGCAATTCCGGCTCTTCAAGAGCAGTTCGGTTTCGCTAATCCAATGCGCGTGCCTAAGATCACGAAAGTGGTATTAAACATGGGTCTGGGTGAAGCCGTAACGGATAAGAAGGTACTCGAGAGTGCCGCCGAGGACTTGACTAAGATTTCTGGTCAAAAAGTCGTCGTCACTAAAGCACGCAAGTCTATCGCTGGATTCAAAATCCGTGAAGGCTGGCCTGTTGGTCTCAAGGTTACGTTGCGCGGTGAGCGCATGTACGAATTCCTTGAGCGCTTAGTCGACATCGCTATCCCGCGTATTCGTGACTTCCGTGGCCTAAGCCCGAAAGCGTTCGATGGCCGTGGCAACTTCGCGATGGGTGTGACTGAGCAGATCATTTTCCCAGAAATTGACTATGACAAGATCGACGCTCTGCGCGGTCTCGACATTACGATTACAACGACAGCGCAAAATGACGACGAAGGTCGTGCGCTACTGGCAGCAATGCGTTTCCCATTCCGTGGAATGGTTACTGCCGAAGCTAAGGAGTCTTAAGATGGCTAAAACCTCAATGATCGCGCGGGAAACTAAGCGTACAAAGATGGTTGCGAAGTTCGCCGCCAAGCGCGCAGAGCTGAAGGCTATCTTGAATGACGCCGACGCAAGCGACGAAGCGAAGTGGGACGCACAGGTGAAGTTTCAAAAGCTTCCACGTGATTCAAGCCCGGTTCGTCAGCGTCTCCGTTGTAGCATCACCGGACGTCCTCACGGCGTCTACCGTAAATTTGGTCTATGCCGTAACAAGCTTCGCGAAGCAGCGATGCGTGGTGACGTGCCTGGACTAACTAAGGCTAGCTGGTAAGCGGGAGAAGTATTATGAGCATGTCAGATCCGATTGCAGACTTCTTAACTCGTATACGTAACGCACAGATGGCTAAGTTGCCAACTGTCGCCTGCCCAGCGTCTAAGATGAAACAAGCCCTCAGCCAAGTGCTGCAGGACGAAGGCTATATNGCTGGTTTTGGCGTGACAGATGTTGAGGGCAAGCCCCAACTGACTGTTGACCTGAAATACTACGCAGGTAAGCCGGTTATTGAAGAGATCAAGCGCGTTAGCCGTCCAGGTTTACGCAACTATAAGGGCAGCGAGAATCTGCCTACGAATCGAGCTGGACTTGGCGTAGCGATTATTTCTACGAACAAGGGCTTGATGACAGACAAGCAAGCGCGCGCTGCCGGCCTAGGTGGCGAGGTACTCTGCACCGTCTTCTAAGAAAGATTGGTGCTCCGTGTAGAGCTGAGTTTTTTAAGCAGAGCATAAATATGTCTAGAGTAGCGAAGAACCCGATCGAATTACCGAAGGGTGTAGAAACAACATTGACCGATTCAACTGTGTCGGTTAAGGGCGGCAAGGGAAACCTGCAGCTAGAATTNCATCGTCTTGTTGGCGTGACGCAGGACGGCGATGTCNTGCAAGTCGTTGCTAAGGATGCCACGCGGCAGGCGAAAGCGATGTCGGGAACATTCCGCTCGTTGGTAGCCAATATGGTTGTCGGCGTCAGCGAAGGGTTCCAGAAGAAGCTAGAGCTTCAGGGTGTTGGTTATCGTGCCAAGGCTGAGGGAAACAACGTNAATNTGACGCTTGGGTTCTCGCATCCAATCAATTACGCACTTCCTGAAGGCGTTACGGCTGAGACTCCTACACAGACTGAGATTATTATTTCTGGCGCGGATAAACAGCGCGTAGGTCAAGTCGCTGCTGAAATCAGAGACTTCCGTCCGCCAGAGCCTTACAAGGGCAAGGGTGTTCGCTACGCAGACGAGCGCGTATTCAGAAAAGAAGCCAAGAAGAAATAGGTCATAAGCTATGAGCGTTAAGAGAATAGCTCGTCTACGGCGAGCAAAGAGAGCAAGGGCAAAGATCAGTGAGCTGCGCGTAAACCGCCTGTCGGTTTATCGTTCGCCACGACATATTTACGCTCAGGTTATCTCGGCAAGCGGCGACCAAATNCTGGCGTCGGCTTCGACAGTCGAGAAAGACCTCCGCGGCGGCGCTACTGGTAACGTCGACGCAGCGAGCAAGATCGGCACACTTATCGCCGAGCGTGCGAANGCCGCTGGCGTTGAAAAAGTAGCGTTTGATCGCTCGGGCTATGCCTATCACGGTCGCGTTAAGGCATTAGCCGACGCAGCACGTGCTGGCGGACTAGATTTTTAAGGGTTTTTACTATGGCGTACAAAGACGATTCCAATAAGAACGAAGAGGGCATGCAAGAGAAGCTCATCCAAGTTAACCGCGTNTCAAAAGTGGTTAAAGGCGGACGCATCTTCAGCTTTACTGCTCTAACAGCGGTCGGTGACGGCAACGGTCGAGTAGGTTTCGGTCGCGGCAAGGCACGCGAAGTACCTTTGGCCATCCAGAAGGCGATGGAATCGGCGCGTCGTAATATGATCGCGGTCGACCTAGACGGCACCACGCTGCAGTACGCAGTTAAGGCTCGTCATGGCGCCTCAAAGATTTACATGCAGCCTGCCTCAGAGGGTACTGGTGTTATCGCCGGTGGCGCGATGCGCTCAATCCTCGAACTCGCCGGCGTACAAAACGTCTTGGCGAAGTGTTATGGCTCTACCAACCCGGTAAACGTAGTGCGTGCGACCTTCAATGGCCTGCGCGACATGCAGTCTCCGGATGACATCGCGGCGAAGCGCGGCAAATCAGTCGAAGAATTAGTAGGTTAGAAAAATGGCGAAGAAGACAGTCACAGTCAAACTCGTGCGCAGTCCGATCGGCGCCCTTCCCAAGCACAAGTTGTGCCTGCAGGGTCTAGGTCTGCGACGTATGCATCAGTCTGTTGAGGTGGAGGATACTCCTGCCGTACGCGGAATGATTAACAAGATTAGCTATATGCTGACCGTAGTTTAAGGGGTTCGACATGCATCTTAATACACTAAGCCCAGCGCCAGGCAGCACCAAAGCAGCGAAGCGCGTTGGCCGCGGTATCGGTAGTGGCTCGGGTAAAACATCCGGTTCTGGTCACAAGGGTCAGAAGTCGCGCAGCGGCGGAACAGTGCGACCAGGTTTCGAAGGCGGTCAAATGCCTTTGCAGATGCGTCTCCCTAAGTACGGCTTCAGCTCACGCGTTGGACGCAGTATGGCCGAGATTCGTACGTCTGAGCTAAACAAGCTCGAAGGTGACGTAATTGATCTCGAGGTTTTGCGTAAGGCAAACCTAATCACGGCGAACATCAAGCGTGCGAAGGTAATGCTTTCTGGTGATGTGACCAAAGCGGTTACGCTCAAGGGCATCGGCGCAACGAAGGGTGCACGCGCTGCGATAGAAGCCGCGGGTGGAAAGGTAATCGACGAAGAAGTCATGCCTAAGCTTAAGAAGCTTCCCAAGAAAGCGCCAAAGACTGAACAGGCTGCTGACGCGTAAGCAGCAGCTAAGCAAAGCCCTCGGGTTTCATAAGAGTTAAAAAGATTAGATGGCAAACAAACCGAACATGAATCCAGAGAACATTGGCGCGGGCCTTGGCGAGCTGAAGTCACGCCTACTGTTTCTCTTGTTTGCCATTTTTGTCTACCGCATAGGGACTCATATCCCTGTGCCTGGCATAGATCCTTTGCAGCTTGCTGCTTTTTTCGCGCAGCAGGAAGGCACGTTCACCGACATGATTAATATGTTTGGTGGCGGTGCGTTAGAGCGCATGAGTATCGTTGCGCTCGGCATCATGCCTTATATTTCGGCGAGCATCATTATGCAGTTATTGACTGCNGTGAGCCCGCACCTAGACCAACTCAAAAAGGAAGGTGAGTCTGGNCGCCGCAAGATTTCGCAGTACACGCGTTACGGTGCACTCGNTCTTGCTACTATTCAGGGTACAGGGATGGCAGTAGGNCTTCTTGCACCAATGGCGTATAATCCCGGCCCCGCGTTTACGCTGACGGCAGTGGTATCGCTTGTAACCGGCGCTATGTTCATGATGTGGCTCGGCGAACAGATTACTGAGAANGGTATCGGTAACGGTATCTCGATGTTGATATTCGCGGGCATNGTAGCTGGGTTCCCTGCCGCGATCGGCACGTCGCTCCAGCAGGCGTACGAGGGACAGATAAACGGTGTCTTGCTAATGGTCGTCGGACTCATTGCTATCGGTGTGATCGCCATAATCGTGTATGTCGAGCGCGCACAGCGACGAATCACGGTGAATTACGCCAAACGGCAGCAGGGACGCAAAATGTATCAGGCTCAGGCGAGCCACCTGCCATTGAAAATAAATATGGCGGGCGTTATTCCAGCGATTTTCGCAAGTAGCATATTATTGTTCCCTGCGTCGATTGCGCAGTGGTTTGGTCAGGCGGATGGGTCAGAATGGCTTGCCGAATTAGCGTTCTTAATAGGACCTGGTCAGCCTCTTTATATAATTATTTTTAGTGCCATGATCATCTTCTTTTGTTTCTTCTACACAGCGCTCGTGTTCAACCCGCGTGACGTAGCTGANAATCTGAAGAGGTCGGGTGCNTTTATTCCAGGTATTCGCCCAGGCGANCAGACTGCGAAATACATCGACGGCGTGATTACTCGCCTCACGATGTTCGGCGCTATTTACATCACACTGGTGTGTNTATTGCCAAATTTCATGCAGATGTTTGCTAACGTGCCTTTCAATTTGGGTGGCACAGCGCTTCTGATCTCCGTGGTTGTAACCATGGANTTCTGGTCGCAAGTTCAGTCGCACTTGATGTCGCATCAGTACGATTCGTTAATGAAAAAGTCGAAACTGGGCAACTACGGCCGCAGCGGAGTTTAAGATTGTTTCGCCGCGCTCAGCGCAGCGAGAGAGGATAACGGAGACAACCATGAAAGTAAGAGCGTCTGTAAAAAAGATCTGCCGTAACTGTAAGGTAATCAAGCGTAATGGTGCCGTTCGCGTCATCTGTAGCTCAGAGCCGCGACACAAGCAGCGTCAGGGCTAACACTAATTGCAAAAGCTACGGCCCTCGGGCTTTAGCGAGTAAACAGAGAGAACGGAGTTAATATGGCACGTATTGCCGGTGTAAACATTCCAGATAACAAGCATATCGTGATTTCGCTGCGCTATGTTTATGGTATTGGACCAACGACTGCTAGCGCTATCTGCGACAAAACTGGTATCGCCCCAAACTCTAAGACTGGCGAATTGAGCCCTGAAGAGCTCGATACGCTGCGTAACGAGATTGGCAACCTCACGGTTGAAGGTGATCTTCGTCGTGAAGTGTCGATGAATATTAAGCGTCTAATGGACCTTGGTTGTAACCGTGGTATTCGCCACCGTCGTTCGCTGCCAGTTCGTGGTCAGCGCACAAAAACGAATGCTCGCACCCGTAAGGGCCCACGCAAGCCAATACGTAAGTAAACAGTAAGACGGAATTATTATGGCCAAGCCAGCAGCTAAATCGACAAAGAAAAAAGCACGTAATCCTGTCGTAGACGGGATTGCATTTATTCACGCCTCGTTCAATAACACGATCATAACGATCGCCGACCGCCAAGGTAATGCACTTAGCTGGGCAACAGCCGGTGGATCTGGATTCCGTGGTTCGAGGAAGAGCACGCCTTTCGCTGCTCAGGTCGCTGCAGAGCGAGCTGGTAAAGCTGCGATAGAGTTATATGGCCTCAAGAGCCTAGACGTGAAGGTCAACGGACCTGGCCCTGGACGAGAGTCTGCGGTTCGCGCGCTAAACAACTGTGGTTTGAAGGTTGGCAACATCACTGATGTTACTCCTATTCCACACAATGGATGCAGGCCGCCTAAAAAGCGTCGAGTGTAATACGAACACAATCAGAAGCTCTTCTGAAACAAAGAGCACAGGAGACCGAATATGGCCCGTTATTTAGGCCCGAAGTTAAAGCTTTCACGTCGCGAAGGAACAGATTTGTTCCTCAAGAGTGGCGTTCGTCCTTTAGATAGCAAGTGTAAAGCGGAGACCATCCCTGGTCAGCACGGCGCGCGTCGCGGTCGTCTGTCAGACTACGGTGTTCAGCTGCGCGAGAAGCAGAAAGTACGTCGTACTTACGGCGTTCTTGAGAAGCAGTTCCGTGGCTATTACAAGGAAGCCGCTCGTCTCAAAGGCGCAACTGGTGAAAACCTCCTGCAATTGCTCGAGTGCCGACTAGATAACGTCGTTTATCGCATGGGCTTCGGCTGCACGCGTGCGGAATCGCGTCAACTGGTTGCTCACAAATCGATCACTGTTAATGGCGTTGTTGTAAACATCGCTTCTTATCAGGTGAGCGAGGGTGACACTGTAGCAATCCGTGCGAAGGCTAAAGCGCAGCTGCGTATTAAGTCGGCATTGGATCTCGCTGCGCAGCGCACAGCAATCGATTGGGTCAGCGTCGACACGTCAAAGCTCGAGGGTACATTCTCTCGCAAGCCAGAGCGCGAAGACCTCTCTGCAGAGATCAACGAGTCTCTAATCGTCGAGCTTTACTCGAAGTAGTGAGCTAATCACACAGAAGGTGGATGACATGCAAATTTCTCTTTCAGATTTTTTGACGCCACAGCATATTCAGATCGATGAAGTGGACAAGTGCCGCTCAAAGGTTGTCCTGGAGCCGCTAGAGCGCGGATTCGGCCATACCCTTGGCAATGCGCTTCGCCGCATTCTGCTTTCTTCTATGCCCGGTAGTGCGGTTGAAGAAGTTGAGATCGATGGCGTAGTACACGAATACAGCACAATCGAGGGCGTCCGCGAAGACGTTATCGAAATTCTTCTTAACCTCAAGGGCATTGCAGTAGTGCTCAACGAGAAAGACGAAGTCGTTGTTACAATCAACAAAAAGGGCACGGGTATTGTTACCGCGGGCGACATCGTTTCAGATGGCAGCGTCGAGATTATCAATCCTGACCATGTGATTGCGAACCTCAATAAAAATGGCGAGCTAAACATGCGCCTCACGATCCGTAAGGGCCGTGGTTATTCGCCTGCAGACAGTCGCAGCAGCGAAGACGATGAGACGCGAGCGGTTGGCAAGCTTCTGCTAGATGCCTCTTACAGCCCGGTACTACGAGTGTCTTACTCAGTAGAAGCTGCGCGTGTTGAGCAGCGTACTGACTTAGATAAGCTCGTGATAGATCTAGAGACCAACGGCACAATCGATCCTGAAGAGGCGATCCGTCGTGCGGCTACAATACTGCAGCATCAGCTTGCCGTGTTCGTCGACCTGCATAGCGAAATCGTGCCCGAAGCGACGAAGGCCGAAGACGAGATCGATCCTATCTTGCTTCGTCCTGTCGATGATCTTGAGCTGACCGTTCGCTCTGCGAATTGCCTCAAGGCCGAAGATATCTACTACATCGGTGATCTGATTCAGCGCACCGAAGTAGAGCTGCTGAAGACTCCTAATCTCGGTAAGAAGTCGCTCACAGAAATCAAAGATGTGTTGGCTACTCGTGGACTCTCATTGGGTTTACGTCTAGAAAACTGGCCTCCATCGAGCCTCAAGTCCGACGATCGCGCTGCTTAAGTAGTCCGTCTGAATAAGTATATATAAGGTAATGAGTTATGCGTCATAGACAAAGCGGTCGCCAGCTAAATCGTAACAGTTCGCACCGTCAAGCCATGTTCCGTAATATGGCAATCTCACTCGTCGAGCACGAGCTGATTAAGACAACGTTGATTAAAGCGAAGGAATTGCGATCGGTCGCAGAGCCTTTGATCACGCTAGCCAAGGAAGATAGCGTAGCGAACCGTCGCTTAGCCTTCAACCGCACACGCGACAAAGCGACAGTGGGAAAATTGTTCACTGAGCTGGGTCCACGCTACAAAGAGCGTCCGGGTGGTTACATCCGCATTCTTAAATGTGGCCTGCGTGCTGGCGACAAAGCGCCTATGGCTTATGTCGAACTAGTTGGCCGTCCAGCTGGCGTCGACGCGGCTGAAAGCAAAGACGACTAAACGCTCTATTGCAGAGTTTAGTGGTAAGCGAAAGAGCCGAGTCTTCACTCGGCTTTTTTGTATCTGGCGTATCAGCCCCTCATCAATCATTGAATCATGCTGCGCATTAGTTATAAGCTCAACGGCTCCACCGATTATTAACTGTATCGTCTTATCTGCACGAGGCTCCCATGACCAATTCTTTTCATCCTCCCGTAAGAACACTCATGGGCCCTGGACCCTCTGACGTCAATCCGCGCATTTTAGAGGCTCTATCTCGACCGACCATAGGCCATCTCGACCCCGCTTTTATTCAAATGATGGACGAGGTTAAAGCGCTGCTGCAATACGCTTTTCAGACAGAAAATGAGCTTACTCTGCCGGTTTCGGCACCCGGATCGGCGGGTATGGAAACTGCGTTCGCCAATTTGTTAGAGCGCGGTGACAAAGCAATAGTCTGTCAGAACGGCGTGTTTGGCGGACGCATGAAGGAGAACGTAGAACGCTGCGGTGCGGTAGCTGTGATGGTTCAAGACGACTGGGGCTGTGCGGTCGATCTAAATAAGGTCGAAGACGCATTAAAAGCTAATCCCGATGCGAAGCTGCTGGCTTTTGTTCATGCAGAAACATCAACAGGCGTTAGATCCGATGCGAAGGCACTGTGCGCACTCGCACGTCAGTATGATTGCCTCGCGGTAGTCGATGCGGTGACCTCCCTTGNGGGTATCGAACTCAAGGTAGACGAGTGGGGAATAGATGCTATTTACTCGGGGACTCAGAAGTGTCTTTCGTGTGTGCCGGGTTTGTCTCCCGTGTCGTTTTCAGAGCGCGCTGCGAAGGTTATTCGGGAACGCAAGACACCCGTGCAAAGTTGGTTTCTCGATCTTAATCTCGTGATGGGCTATTGGGGCGGGAGTAACAAGCGCGCTTACCATCATACTGCCCCAGTAAATTCGCTTTATGCGCTGCACGAGTCTTTGGTGATCGTGCAGGAGGAAGGTTTAGAGCAGTCATGGCAACGGCATGACAGAAACCACCGTGCTCTCGTTGCGGGTATCGAAGCGCTAGGCTTAAGCTTTGTGGTAGATGCAGAGAATCGGCTACCGCAATTAAACCTCGTGAGATTTCCGGAAACTGTCGACGACGCAGCTGTACGCAACACGTTGCTCAACGACTATAGCCTGGAGATCGGGTCTGGACTTGGCGCTCTTGCGGGCAAGGTTTGGCGTATCGGACTCATGGGTTTCGCCAGCAGTCAGGCGAATGTTTATCTGTGCCTCTCGGCGCTAGGTAACGTCTTACGCCAGCAAGGCCTTGACGTTGACCCGGCTGCCGCCGTGCTTGCCGCGAAGCAGACTTACTAGCCCTGACCCTTCTCTTAGTGCGCGAAAGTGGCTTTGCCGCGCGAGGATTACTCTGTGAATGACAAGCTCGAATTGCGCGACTGGATAAGCCTGCTCGCGCTCTCCGCTATTTGGGGTGCCTCGTTTTTCTTTCTGCGTCTTGCCGCCCCTGTTTTTGGCCCGGTGCCGCTGATAGCTGCGCGTGTTTTCTTTGGACTTTGCTTGCTACTCCCGGTGTTTCTCTACCGAGGCCTTTTCTCTCAGTTGCTCGCTCACTGGCGCATAATTTATGTGGTGAGCCTTACCAATATGAGCCTACCTTTTTGCCTCTTAGCCTACGCTTCGCTCGAACTGAATGCGGGCATCACGTCGATATTGAATGCTACGGTTCCTTTTTTCGCTGCACTCATTGCGTTTAGTTTCTGGAAAGTAAGGCTTACACACGTCGCGCTTATTGGCATGGCGATTGGCTTTGGGGGCGTTGTGCTTATTGTGTTCGACCCTGAGGCAATCGAGTTCGGTGCTCGGGCGCTTTTATCGATCGGAGCCGGCCTGTGCGCCTCACTACTCTATGGTACGGCGAGCAATTTGGCTCAGCATCGCCTACAGGGAGTGAGTGGGCTCACAGTGACCGTGGGAAGCCTTGCTTTCGCCACGTTGACGCTCGCACCGCTGGCATGGTGGCAATGGCCAGAGGCCGCGCCCAGCACGTCGATGTGGCTGAGTGTCTTTGCGCTCGGTTCGCTCTGCACAGGCGTTGCTTACCTAATATTCTATAAGCTCATCGCCCGTATCGGCGCTGCACGCGCGTTGAACACGACGTTTCTCGTTCCTGCATTTAGCCTACTCTGGTCGAGTGTTTTTCTTGGTGAGCCGATCACTTTCTATATGCTTGGCGGCTGCGCGCTAATTCTTTTTGGTGTGGCGCTGACCACAGGAAAGCTCCCCGCTTTTTGGGTCAGGGCGTCTCAGGCTTAGCACCGCGCGCTTGCCATAGGCCGATTGCCAACATCGGCCAGATCCCCAGATGGATCATCACGTCTGCGGTGTTGAATACATAGTGCCAGTAGGGAATACCCTGAACGTCGATGAAGTCGATGACGCTGCCGTAAATTAGTCGGTCCAACACATTGCTCGCGCCGCCACCAACAATCAGTCCGAAACAGAGATATTCGGCGCGGGTGAGCGCCTCGCCAAACCTTAGGTAAGCGGCAACCCCACCTAGAAGAACTGCGCTGAACAAGCCGAAAACCCAGCCTTGTCCCTGCAGCAATCCAAACACGCCGCCGTGATTGCGCACGTGGGTAAAAAAGAGAAAGGGGTTTATCTCTATGCTGCTATGCAGAGGAATTGTCTCATTGACCCAATAGCCAATAGCTTGGGAAAGCGCTAAGACTGACAGCGCGACAACCGCGAAGAGGCCGAACTGGCGTGTATTTTTGTGCGGATGTTGATTCATAATCGGCGATAGTTGTCTGTAGTAAGCGTGTTTAGCCGCTTGGGATAGAGTGCTAGGGCGTGTCCATCAGCGCAAAAAAAGCACGCAAGCGATTGGCATTAGCACCCACATCACCGACCCCGACACGCGAGGTAGAGCGTGCGTTCACGACCACGTTATTGCTCTGCGTGCCGAATGTAATCACGATGTCATCCTTAAATCGAAACCATAAAGTGGTGTCTGTCGCCTCGATGCGGCGGCTGTCGAAGTCTGCAGAGACAATCTCCCAACCTAAAGTTTCCACTGCGTTTAGCGCGCGTCGATAGACATCGGCATGGCGCTCGTCGTACACCCGAGGAATCAGATCCGGATAGGCCTCTTTGGTGAGCGCTGCCAGTTCTTCGGCGGTAACATTCTCAGCGCCGCCATAGAGTACGCTATTCGATTCGGTCCCACGCAGAGGCAGAATGTCGACAAACTGCGGGGGATAGTCGGTATTGGTGGTGATGTCATGAATCATGGGGTAATTCACTCCCTCAGGAGGCCTGAAGCTCTCGGGGACAGCGTAGCCTAGTGCCGCAATTGCTGTGCCAATGCCTGCGTAGACGATGAGTCTTCCTCTATCTTGATGTGCCATCAACAGGGCAAACAACGCTGTGGCTATGCCAAGCGCGAGGCAGCTCCAAAAGAGATAGGGGGCTGCAGTATTCGCCATGCGCAAAATACCAAGGCCGGTACGAAAATCCCATGCCCCCACCCATATACCCACTGCAGAGGAGAGGGTGAAAAGTCCAAGGCTTACGCCCGCAAACAGAACGAGAAGAGCGGTTAAACGCAGTGGAATATCGAGCTTATTCGGCAGAGATGATTGTGCTATTGGGCTCATACATGGCCTCCTGTAAACGATGTGTTTAGCGAACAGGCTCGTCTGCGTATTGAACTATCTTAGCGCTACCGTCGGCCGCGATCTCTACGATGCTATGGCAGCAGTTATGCATTGTTGGAGGCTCCCAAAAGCGATCTAGCGGTCGACCCTCGACATGACAAAGATAGGACTTTATGAGCGCGCCATGGCTAACAAGTGCGACTCGTTCGCCCGCGTGCGCGGCGGCTATCTCTGCCACTGCGGCGACTGCCCTTCGCTGTAAGTCATGAAAACTCTCGGCGCCTTGCACAGCGAATAAATGCGGTTGTTCCCAAAAATGTTTGTAAGAGTCGGGCTCGCGTTCAGCCATGTCGGCGTAGAGATTTCCTTCCCAAGGACCGAGATAAATCTCGCGCAGCTCATCACGGAAACGAACGTCTGATGCAGCGGGAAAGGCGTGTTCGGTTGTTTGCCGCGTACGCACGCTACTGCTGCTGTAATGTGCAGCATAGTCGATTTCACGCAGGCGCTCGCCCAAGGCTCGCGCCTGACTAACGCCGAGTTCAGTTAGAATCGAATCGCTTTGGCCCTGTATCCGTTTTTCTTCGTTCCAGTTGGTTTGGCCGTGGCGGATGAGATGGAGCTGCATGCGTTGATTCCTAATGTAATGATGCGCTGGTGCGCGTTAACCGCGCGCTGAGAATGAGTGCTAGCAGTGCGCGAAGCACGCTTTAGTCACAGGGCTGCTGAGTCTACCCCGACGACCTCGTGCGATCTACCGCCTCGAGCCAGCCTGTGTAGTGACGCACGCGCCAGTCTTCGGACTGCACCTGCTGCCATGACGAGTCGAGCTGCCAGCGCGCGGCAAGTGCATCNAGCGATTCCACAAGNCCCAGCTGNAAGCACGCCATATAGGCGGCACCCANTGCGGTGGTTTCAACGAGGGTTGGTCGCTGAACAGTGCAGCCGAGAACGTCGGCGAGCTTCTGCATAACCCAATCATTATTTGCCATCCCACCGTCGACGCGTAAATTCTCGAGTGTGGCACCGTCGCCGCGAATGGCTTCAACGAGATCACGGGTTTGGTAGCACACCGACAGCAATCCCGCAGTCACCACCTCTTTTATGCCGGTGTCGCGGGTAAGCCCGTAGAGTGCGCCGCGAGCCTCCGCGTCCCAGTAGGGTGCGCCAAGACCAGTAAAAGCGGGCACTAAATAGACACTGAGTTCATCGCCAGTCTCTATCGCAAGCGCCTCGCTCGCGGCGGCATCGTCTATTAGCTTAAGTCCGTCGCGAATCCACTGCATAGTCGCGCCGGCCATAAAAATACTGCCTTCTACAGCGTAGGTGGCAACGCCATTAAGACGGTACGCAACTGTGCTTAGCAGTCTGTGCTCAGAGCGCACAATGTTGGCACCCGTATTCATTAACAGGAAACAGCCGGTGCCATAGGTGCTTTTGGCCATGCCTGCGTCGAAACAGCATTGGCCAAACGCCGCCGCTTGCTGATCGCCAATCATCCCTGCGATAGGAATCCGTGCTCCAAACAGCGCGGGGTCAGTCGTTCCGAAGTCAGAGGCACAATCTTTGACCTGTGGGAGCAGGGAGTCAGGGATGCCGAAAAGGGTGAGAAGTCTCTCGTCCCATTCTTGGCTGATAATATTGAAAAGCTGTGTTCGAGAAGCATTGGTGGCATCGGTGCAATGGCTTTTACCGCCGCTAAGACGCCAAAGCAAAAAGCTATCGATGGTGCCAAAAGCGAGTTCACCTGCTTCCGCACGTTTGCGTGCATTGGGCACGTTGTTGAGTAGCCAGCGAAGTTTGCTTGCCGAAAAATACGAATCGATCAGTAAACCGGTCGCCTCCTGCACCATCGGTTCATGGCCCGCACGACGAAGCCCGTCGCAATACTCAGCGGTGCGTCGATCCTGCCAGACGATAGCGTTAGCTATAGGCTTTCCGGTCAGCCTGTCCCACACAACGGTAGTCTCGCGTTGATTAGTTATGCCAATTCCCGCGATGTCCTGTGCGCTAATCGACGAGCCGAGATTCTTACCCGCGGCGTCAATGGCATCGTGACAGGACTTTAAGGTGGATTCCCATAACTCCTCTGCGTCATGCTCTACCCATCCATTATTCGGGAAGTGCTGGACGAACTCGTGTTGGCCAACGCCGACTATTTGAAAAGATGCATCGAAGAGCAGTGCTCGACTTGAGGTGGTGCCTTGGTCTATTGCGAGAATGTATTTTTTCATTCCCTGATTCTACCCGAAGCAGGAGAAGGTTAAAGACTTGGATTCAAGTTTGCGTGCTGAGATCTACCGCTGCTTTTTGGCAGATCCATGCCCAGAACTATTGGCTTGCTGAGTCTGCGTGGTACACTCGAAGACTCGCTTACCGGCCTTTAAATACATCTAGCCCCGACCGCTAGTTCTGGCCGCTAGTCCCGACAACTAGTCCCGAAAACAAAGATTACACAGTGACCCATACCCCGTGACCGATTCCCCCGTAGTAACCGACCTCCTTGTCATCGGCGGTGGCATCAATGGTGCCGGCGTAGCAGCCGACGCGGCAGGTCGCGGCCTTTCCGTGATGCTGATCGAAAAAGGCGACCTCGCCTCGGGCACCTCCTCATGGAGTACCAAACTTATTCACGGAGGGCTACGTTACCTCGAGTTCTACGAATTCGGCCTCGTGCGCAAAGCGCTTTTAGAGCGAGATGTGCTGACCAAGGCGGCGCCGCATATNATTCGGCCGCTTGCTTTCAATATTCCACAGCTGCCGATTTCACGTCCTGCTTGGATGCTTCGCGCAGGGCTGTTCCTCTACGATTTTCTCGCGAAAAGTGCGATCTTCAAACACTCACGAGCGATTCGCTTCGGTAATGACAGTCCTCTAAATGGAGGCATTACGAAGGGATTCGAATATTGGGACGCGCAGGTCGATGACTCGCGACTCGTTGTGCTCAACGCGCAGCAAGCCGCTGAACATGGCGCTGATGTGCGTACCTATACCGAATGCGTTGCGCTCGAAGAAGGTAAGGGGCATTGGATTGTTACCCTGAGAGAGGCGTCGAGTGGCATCGAACAGGTCGTTCATGCCAAGGCAGTCGTTAACGCCGCTGGCCCCTGGGTTGCGCGCCTGCTCGAAAAGCTGTTTGCCAAGAAGCCTCCGCTCGATACGCGCCTTGTTAAAGGTAGCCATATTGTTGTCCCGCGCCTTCACTGCGGCGATCAGGCATTTATGCTGCAACATACTGACGGCCGCGTAATTTTCGTTATTCCTTACCTCGACGACTATTCGCTTATCGGTACAACCGAAGCGGAGTTCGATGGTGTGCTCGAGACTGTGCACATAGACGAAGACGAAATCGCTTATCTAATCGAGGTTGCTAACGGCTATTTTAAGAGGCAGCTGAGCCGAGACGACGTAATCTCGACCTACTCAGGCGTGCGGCCGCTGATCGACGAAGAAGGAAAAGACGCAACGAAGGTGTCGCGGGATTATCATCTCGAGCCACATAAAAGCGCCGTGCCCTTACTATCGATTTATGGCGGCAAAGTGACTACCTATAGAACCCTTGCCGAAGACGTGATGAAGGCGTTGGCGCCTACGTTTCCGAAGATGGGCGCGCCTTGGACGAAGCAGGCCCCACTCCCCGGCGGCAACTACTCTGCGCAGTTTGGCGGTAAAAACGGAGAACTGCAAAGCGGGCGCGATGCAAAGGCCAGTGCTGAGGATGAAGCAACTTTGTCGGCGCTGCTTTCGGCGCAAGCACCTTGGCTGCAAGTCTCACTGCTTAAGCGCTGGCTTCAAACTTACGGAACCGAGACCCAAACACTTCTCGGTGATGCAAGCTCCGCTTCAGATCTAGGGATGCATCTAGGCGCAGACCTCTACTCACGCGAGGTCGACTATTTAATTGCCCACGAGTGGGCTCGTAACGCTGACGATATACTCTGGCGTCGGACCAAATTGGGCTATTTATTCGACGAGCGAGGCAAGGCAGTGCTTGCCGATTACATCACTACCGTTCGTGCCGCTGCGGCTCAGGGAGCGGGTTAGAAAAGATGTTATGCCTTAACAATATCACTCGCCATGTCGACTCACATAACAGTCTGCAAGACATAAGCCTCGAGCTAAAGCGAGGCGAACTCAATATACTGCTGGGCCCCACTCTGTCGGGTAAAACCTCGCTTATGCGCGTGATGGCAGGTCTCGATCAACCTGATTCGGGGGAGCTCACCTTCGACGGAGAGACGGTGATCGGTGTGCCTGTGCAGAAGCGCGAGCTTGCGATGGTCTACCAGCAGTTCATTAATTACCCCTCTCTGAGTGTGTATGAAAATATCGCGTCGCCACTGCGTGTGGCAGGTCTGGCTAAAAGCGAGATAGAGGCGCGTGTCGCTCAGGCGGCGCAGCTACTCAAACTCGAGCCGTATCTAACGCGCAAGCCGGCCAATTTGTCGGGCGGCCAACAGCAGCGTGTCGCACTGGCTCGTGCACTGGTTAAGCGCGCCTCGCTTGTCTTGCTCGACGAACCTCTCGCGAATCTCGACTACAAACTGCGCGAAGAGCTTCGCGCAGAACTGCCAGTTCTGTTTGCCGAGCTTGGTGCTGTATTAGTCTATGCGACAACTGAACCCAGCGAAGCACTGGTTTTAGGGGGTAAGACTGCCTGTCTCAATCGGGGCAGGGTAGAGCAGTTTGGGCCGACGCTCGATCTCTATCGCGATCCCGACACCCTCATGGCGGCGCGCCTTTTCTCCGATCCACCGCTTAACAGTTTGGCGCTTAATCATGATGATGCCGGCGGCCTGCGCTTCGCCGGTGCAGAGCAAGCACTTCCCGCTGCCGTTGCGTCCGCGCTATTGAGCGCGGTGAATCCTGCAGAGGCAGCGTCGAATCTTACTCTCGCCGTGCGCGGCCATCACCTGCGGTTAGGCTCCGACCCATTGCCTGGTGGCGAGTCTACTGCCAGTAACCCACTGATCGAAATACGCGGTACTGTCGACGTAACCGAGATCACCGGCTCCGAAAGTTTTGTGCACTTTAGCTTTATGGGGCAGCCATGGGTTGCCCTGTTAGATGGGATACACGCTCTCGCCGGCGGCGCGGAGATAATTCTTTATGTGAGGCCGCAGGACTGTTTTTTGTTTAATACCTTAACAGGCAAGCGCGTGCGCAAACTCAGCGGAGGCGGATAAGGACATGGCGAGCATACACCTAAAAAATCTCGGCCATCGCTACCCCGCTTCCGGCGCAGAGTCAGATAATCCTTACGCGCTCAATCCGCTCGATCAAGTGTGGGAAGACGGTGGCGCCTATGCACTGTTGGGCCCTTCGGGCTGCGGCAAAACGACGCTGCTTAATATTATTTCGGGGCTTTTACGGCCTAGCGAAGGCCGCGTGCTTTTCGATGGCGAAGACGTGACAGATCTCAGTACCGAGCGTCGCAATATCGCGCAGGTATTTCAGTTTCCTGTGGTCTACGACACGCTTACCGTGGCTGAGAATCTTGCGTTTCCTCTTCGTAATCGCGGTATCGACAACGCGACGATTGAGGCGCGCGTAGCCGATACCCTCTCGATGCTTGGACTGGATGCGCGAGCTAATGAGCGTGCGCGGAGCTTAAACGCAGACGACAAACAAAAAATCTCGTTAGGGCGTGGGCTCGTGCGCACCGATGTGCGCGCTATTTTATTCGACGAGCCGCTGACGGTTATCGACCCGCACCTTAAATGGCAGCTTCGGACCGAGCTTAAAAAAATTCATGAACGCTTCGGGCACACCATGATCTATGTAACACACGATCAGACCGAAGCCTTAACCTTCGCCGACAAAGTAGTGGTAATGAATGCAGGCTCTATTCTGCAAGTAGGCACGCCGAAGGAATTGTTCGACAGACCTCGGCACACATTCGTCGGCACGTTTATCGGCTCCCCAGGTATGAATGTGCTGAGCTGCACATTCGATGGCACAGCAGCGATTGTCGATGGCGTGAGGATAGCGCTCGACGAGGCGACGCTCGCGGCGGCGCAGGCACAGGGGTTGGCTTCGACTGACGCGGCACTCGAAATAGGTATAAGGCCTGAGTCTTTGCAAGTGATTGCGGCAGATGTGAACACTGCCAACGACACGCATTGCGTCAATGTCGAGGTGGTAGGTGTCGAAGACTTAGGCCGGCACTCGTTAGTGCGTTTGCGGTTGGGAGAGCAGTTACTTTGCGCGCTGCATCCAGAGGGCGCTGGTATTCCCGAAGCAGCGGCGCTGCGAATTGATCCGGCTTGCACGTTGCTCTATGCAGATGCGTTGCTGGTCGAAGCAAATAATGAGCCGTTATTGCCCTAGAGTTTTTAGAGAGTTTTTTAGTAAGAACCTTGAGAAAGAACCTTGAGAAAGAACCTTTTAAGAGAACCCTGAGAGAGTGCCAATGAAAGTACAAAACAATAAAGCGTGGCTTATGGTGCTCCCGATGTTGCTGCTCGTTGCAATCAGCGCGATCATTCCGCTGATGACAGTCGTTAACTACTCGGTACAAGATACTTTTGGTAACAACGAATTCTTTTGGGTCGGCACCGAGTGGTTTCAGGAAATCCTCGCCTCTGAGCGCTTCCACAATGCATTGCAGCGCACGTTACTATTCTCGGCGCTGATTCTCGCCATCGAAATTCCGCTGGGCATAGCCATCGCGTTAGCGATGCCGCGGCGTGGCATTGCCGTCTCGTTTTGCCTCGTGCTTATGGCACTACCGCTGCTTATTCCGTGGAATGTTGTTGGCACTATTTGGCAGGTGTTCGGGCGTGTCGACATCGGTCTGTTAGGACACGGCTTGGCGAGTCTTGGTATCGACTACAACTATACTCAGAATACCCTCGACGCCTGGGTCACGCTAATCGTCATGGATGTCTGGCATTGGACAAGCCTCGTGGTGTTGCTGTGCTACTCGGGTCTGGTGTCTATTCCCGAGGTCTATTATCAGGCCGCACGCATCGACGGCGCGTCGCGTTGGGCGATTTTCCGGTTTATACAATTACCCAAAATTAAGCGCGTCCTGCTCATCGCCGTGCTGCTGCGTTTTATGGACTCGTTCATGATTTACACCGAGCCGTTTGTTGTGACAGGCGGCGGGCCGGGCAACTCAACCACATTCCTTTCGATAGATCTTGTGCAGATGGCGGTAGGTCAGTTCGATCTGGGTCCCGCAGCGGCGATGTCGCTAATCTATTTCTTGATTATTTTGTTGTTGAGCTGGGTGTTTTATACGGTGATGACAAGCCTCGACAACGATGCCGCGGCAGAGCAGGGGAGGCACTAGTATGAGCACAGTTGACGCGGCAGTAACGGCTTCAACCCACGCAGCGGCGGGTGGCAACGGCGTGCAAAATTCGCAGGCTAGCGAGCGCAATTGGTTTAAGATTGCGGTTGTTTGTACTTATATACTTTTCTTGATGCTGCCGATTTATTGGTTGCTCAATATGAGCTTTAAGACCAATCAGGAGATTCTCTCGACATTCTCCCTCTGGCCGCAGGATTTCACGTTCGACAATTACGCGACTATTTTTACCGACCCCACGTGGTATAGCGGTTATATCAATTCGATGATCTACGTCGTAATGAATACAGTGATCGCGCTGTCGGTCGCGTTGCCCGCCGCGTATGCGTTTTCGCGCTACAAATTTCTCGGCGATAAACACCTGTTTTTTTGGCTACTGACTAATCGCATGTCGCCGCCTGCGGTATTCGTCCTGCCCTTTTTTCAGCTCTATTCGGCTTTCGGTCTAATCGATACGCATATCGCCGTTGCATTGGCGCACTGCCTGTTTAACGTACCGCTGGCGGTGTGGATATTAGAGGGGTTTATGTCGGGTGTTCCGCGCGAAATAGACGAGACTGCGTATATCGATGGCTACTCTTTCCCGCGCTTTTTCACCAAAATATTCACGCCGCTTATTGCCTCGGGCATCGGCGTAGCCGCGTTCTTCTGCTTTATGTTTAGCTGGGTAGAGCTGCTTATTGCGCGCACGCTCACTGTCACCGATGCAAAACCTATTGCTGCGGCAATGACACGGACAGTCTCGGCATCGGGACTCGATTGGGGTGTGCTCGCCGCGGCAGGGATTTTGACTATAATCCCCGGCGCGCTAGTTATCTACTTCGTAAGGCATCATATCGCTAAAGGCTTCGCACTAGGGCGTGTCTAGAATGTGTATTCTAAATAGGCACGAATAGCCCTGGGCTCAAAGACATGAAAGTGGCGGTCTTCGACTGGCGCCGGTTCACCGCGCAGCTGAGACTCATAGAAATATTGAATGTCGCGATCATTCGAGTCGAGCATATTCAGCGCATCGACGGTGATGCTAAGCCTGTCGTTGAAAGCATAGCCGAGTCGCGCGTTAAGCAGCGTGCTGCCCTCGGCGTCTACGCCACCATCGAGATTGTAGTCGCCAAAATGGCGCAGTCGTAAGTAGCCGTGAAACCCGTCGCCGCGCTGAAAGCCGATGCCGCCGCTTACCACATGCTCGAGAGCGCCGGGAATATCATCGAAGCCGTCGATAGGCGTCTCGAATCGAGAATTAGCGTTGGCGTATTCGAGGTCAACCGACCAACTATTTCCAATCTGGTAATAGCCTGTGAGTTCTAGTCCATGCCGCTCGCTGCCCACGCCGGTATCTTCGGTGTTGCCGGCATCGCCGACGAACAGAAGCTCCGAATCAATATCGAGCTGCCATAAAACTAATGAGGCGTTCAGGCGTTCAGTTAAAAAAAGTCTTGCGCCAATCTCAGATCCGAGGGTTTTAACCAGTGGGTCCGCTGCGTCTATCGCTTCCGCGCTTACAGGGTCTAGCCGGCTAATCACGCCGCGAGCATCGTTGCTGTGAAAACCTTGCCCGATATTCGCGTACAGCTCCAGCGAGTCGTCGACCGTATAGATTAAGCCGAGTGAACCGNTNACCACACTGTCGTTTTTTCTGCCGCTATTAGCTGCGAGCGTCGTTGGGTCTGCAGCGGCGAGGGAGGTGACATCGAAATCGAATCGATCGTAGCGCAGGCTAGTCGTGCTGCGCAGGCTCTGCGTCCACTGCGCCTCTGACTGCCAGTAGGTCGAGACGCTCGATTGATCCACACTATCGAAGCGAATGTCGCCCAAAAACTCGCGCTCGCGCGTGCTGCGCAGGCCGACCCCGTCGATAGTGTCGGTGCGCAGTTGCGCGCCAAAGGTGTTGCTTAAGCGCACCGAGCCTAGTTCAAAGTCCAGGTCCTGCTCGACCTGACCGCCCAATAGTTTCCTGTCATCGAGTTGCTGAAATTGATCGCCGTCGGGTTCGATAAAATAGCTGAAGTTGGAGTAGAGATTCATGTCGTAGTCGATCGCATAGGCGCTCGCACGAACTGCGCCAAGGGCATTGCTGCCGCGCCAGCTGCTCGATAGGCTGTAGCGCGAAGATTCGCCGCCTACCGTCGTATCTACGGAGCCAAGGTCGCTTATCAGTCCGGAGCGGACGGCGCGTTCTGGGATTTGGTCTGCCGAATTCCATGTGTTGTCGTAACCCATGAAG
>JGI26260J51721_1000193_pt1 | contig 26439 bp, 22 predicted proteins | sample SaaInlV_120m_DNA_4_FD_51721 | JGI IMG/M metagenome (IMG submission 51721)
CGTCATGTTCGTCATGTTCGTCATGTTCGTCATGTTCGTCATGTTCGTCATGTTCGTCATGTTCGTCATGTTCGTCATGTTCGTCATGTTCGTCATGTTCGCCTTGGTTTTCAAACAGGGCCCCTTTGCGAAATGATAATTGAACCACGCCCGCTTGTTCGCCTAAGGCCACCGCGATAGGCGCCTGTGCAAGAGAGGCTTGCGCCTTTTCCAACCAAGGGGTTAACCCTTCACCAATCCAAAAAATAATATCAGCCTGTCCAAGGTCGCGCCTTTGCGAAGGGCGTAGCGCGAAATTATGCGGAGAATCATTGCCACGCAGCAGAAGCTTTGGCGTGCCTACGCCCTGCATCACGCTGCTGACAAGGCTGAAAACTGGTGGGATATCCACGACGATATTTGGCACATCTGCCCGCACTCCGCTAGCGCTGACAAGCAGAGCGGTGGCTAAAATTGGTAATCGGCGCATAGGAGTCTTTCTTTGTAATATTATAACATCGTTCACTCTTTATTTGTTACAGAATAACATATCAAGAGGAATTGGCATTGGAATGCGCAAATTACTTTAGTACACAGGCAGGATGAATTTAGGATTCCACAAACACGATCATGCCGCCTGTATCAGCGAGGGGGTGGCCCGCGCGGATGCGCTTTGCGTTGAAGAGGGCGTTCAATTCACCCCAGTGCGAAAGCGGGTGTTAGAGTTGCTCTTGCAGGCGCATCGGGCGATGGGGGCGTATCAAATACTGGATCAGTTGCGCGAAGATGGCTTTAAGCATCAGCCGCCGGTGGCCTATCGGGCGCTTGATTTTTTGGTGGCGCGCGGCTTTGCGCATAAAATTGAAAAGCTGAACGCCTTTATTGCTTGCGCGCATCTTGGGTTGCACCACTCGCCAGCGTTTTTGATTTGTCGGCGCTGCGCGTCGGTTGCCGAAACGCGCGTGGATGAAACCCGCGGCCCGTTAAGCGATGTGGCGAACTCGGCAGGGTTTGTAATCGAAAAAGCGGTGATCGAAGCCGAAGGAATTTGTCCAAATTGTCTGACTGATCAACCGGAATGAGCTTGATTACGGCAAAAAACCTGAGCGTTGCGTTGAATGGCCGAACGGTTCTGCAAAACGTTGATCTCAGCATTTCATCGGCCGAAATCCTCACTGTTATTGGCCCCAACGGGTCAGGAAAAACCACCTTGCTGCGCAGCCTTATTGGCTCAATAACTCCGCTGAAAGGCGCTTTAACCCGGCAAGCTGGCTTGCGCATTGGCTATGTGCCGCAAAAGCTTCATATCGATGCGACCTTACCGCTGACTGTCAGCCGGTTTATGGCACTGCCACGCCGGGTGCCGGCCAAAGATCTTGAGGCGGCGGCGGCGCAGGCGGGGCTGGGGCATGTTTCGCAGGCGCAGTTATCACAGCTGTCTGGTGGACAATTTCAGCGCGTTTTATTGGCGCGCGCGCTGTTATGCCGCCCGCAGCTGTTAATTTTGGATGAGCCGACGCAAGGTTTGGATCATTCTGGAGCAGCTGCTTTTTATCGGCAAATAGAAACGGTGCGGCAAAATACTGGCTGCGCAGTGCTGTTGGTGAGCCATGATTTGCACGTTGTGATGGCGGCCTCTGATCGGGTGATTTGTTTGAACGGGCATGTCTGCTGCCAAGGAAGCCCAGAGCAGGTTGCCTCTAGCCCTGAATATCAAACGCTTTTTGGGGCCTCAACAGATGGTGCGATGGCGCTTTACCGCCATGAGCACGACCATGACCATGACCATGACCATGACGATCACCACGATCATCACCATAATGATCACCCGCGCGGGCCGGTTGCGACAGTTACGGGGCCAAAGGTTGCGCCCGATGCCAATGCCAAAGAGCTGGCCTGATGGAGATGTTTGACGCCTTTTTGGTAAGGGCGATCTTGGCGGGTGTGGCATTGTCTTTGGCGGCTGCGCCGCTTGGCTGTTTTGTGGTTTGGCGGCGGATGGCGTATTTCGGCGATGCCACAGCGCATGCCTCAATCTTGGGTGTGGCCCTGTCTTTGGCGTTTGCACTGCCGGTGTTTATTGGCGTTTTGCTGATTGCGCTTGCAATGGCGCTGGCGATTTCTGCGCTGCAGGCCCGCGGTCAAACATTAGATACGTTGCTTGGGGTGATGGCGCATTCAACGTTGGCTTTGGGCTTGGTGACGGTGTCGTTTTTCTCGGATGTGCGGATCGATCTGATGGCCTATCTTTTCGGGGATATTCTATCGGTTGCTTGGTCCGATTTTCTGTGGATCGGCCTTGGTCTTTTCCTCGTGGTCGGGTTGCTTGGGTGGCGCTGGTCGGCCTTGCTGACCTGCACTTTGAACCGCGATTTGGCGCAGGCTGAAGGGATTAACCCCAAACGTGAGCAATTGGTATTGACCCTGGCCTTGGCCCTTATTGTGGCGTTGGGCATTCAAATTGTCGGAGCCATCCTCATCGCGGCTTTGTTGATTATTCCAGCAGCTGCGGCGCGTAATTTTGCAAATACACCTGAAGCGATGGCCTTGATCGCGGCGGCGTTTGGTGCTTGTGCAACGCTTGGCGGTCTTGCGGCCTCATTGCATTGGGATACACCAACCGGCCCCAGCATTATTTGCTGTGCGGCGGCGTTGTTCTTTACATCAACATTGCTAGGCGCCTTGCGCGGGCGTGGTTTGTCTTAAGTATAACGCCGCGCATCGCGCTGTTATTGATCCGCAGGGCTTTCGTTTGTCGTGGCAGGGCCCATCCGGTTGAACACATCCAGATCACGTATGGTGATCGCACCGGATAAGATGATCGATGTAATCACGGCCCAAAGCACCGCGGCGATCGCTGTGGTAATCCAAGCCTTCTTTTTCAAATTGTGATCTTCCGGCGCTCCGGCATGCGTGCCTGGCACGACCGTGCCAACATCGCCCTGCGTTTTGAGGCGAATGGGGATCACAACCAGAAAGGTTAAAAACCACAGAACGGCAAAGAGAACCAGCGCAGAGGTTATAGACATATTCGGTTTCCTATTCGCTACACTTGTTCAAGTTCAATCAAGGTGCCGTTGAAGTCCTTGGGATGTAAAAACAGCACAGGTTTTCCATGCGCGCCGATTTTTGGCTCGCCTTTGCCCAAAACCCGGCTGCCAGCCTCAATAAGTTGGTCGCGGGCTTTTCTAATATCGTCCACCTCATAACAGATATGGTGGATTCCGCCGCTTGGGTTTTTATCAAGAAAGCTTTGAATAGGGCTGGTTTCCCCCAAAGGATAAAGCAGCTCGATCTTGGTGTTTGGCAGCGTGATGAATACCACGGTGACGCCATGATCAGGCTCATCTTGGGCGGGGCCAACCTCAGCCCCTAGGGTGCTGCGATATTGCTCTGCAGCGCGTTCTAAGTCGGGGACGGCGATGGCCACATGATTGAGGCGTCCGATCATCTGAGCTCTCCTATCGATTGCGCAACCTTATGCGCTGAGAGTGGCGGCGGTGCAAGAGCCGCCCGCGCGNTCTNACTTGAATTAACCGCTTATTAGCCACCCTGAGGCAGGATGGTTTCAGAATCGCAGGAGGCGTGCATGAATTCATTGGATCTGGTAGAACTGACGCCAATGGGGCGCAACACTCGGCCCTTAATCGGAAAAACAGTTCTGATTGTCGAAGATAGCCGTTTTATCTGTGAAGCGGCGCGTTTGATGTGTTTGCACAGCGGTGCGCGATTGCGCCGCGCGGATAGTTTGGCGGCGGCGCGCCGGCATTTGAACGTTTACTTCCCCACAATCGTCATTATCGACGTTGGTTTGCCGGATGGATCCGGCCTTCAGTTGATATCAGAATTGGCGGGCGCATCTCCGCGCATTGGTGTGATTTTGGGCACCAGCGGGGATGATCTGATGCATCATCAAAGCTTGCAAGCGGGCGCGGATGGATTTCTTGCAAAACCTTTTGAAAACCTCTCTTGCTTTCAATCAACGATTTTGCAGCTTTTGCCCATCGAGCAAAAACCCAAAGGCCCGATTGTTCTGCAAGATGCGCCGGTCACGCCTGATTTGATTACCTTTCGCGATGATTTAGTGCAGGCGCTGATCAGTTTGAAAGATTACCCCTCTGCCAAGGAAGAAGGCTTTATCCGCAGTTTTTTAGCAGGGGTGTGCGCGGCCAGCGGCGATGATTTTATGCGAGAGGCCATAAAAACCGGCGATATTGATCAGCTCTGCGCAAAAATTGAACACCGCATTGGCCAGATCGCAATTCTATAAACCACGATTGTTAACATCGTGCGCTGCATATTGATGGCGCTTCTGCCGCTTTAGTCTTGCGGGATGACTCGCAGGTTCAACTCCATCAATTGATCTGCCATCGGCTGACTTGGCGCGTCCATCATAAGGTCTTCGGCGCGTTGGTTCATGGGGAACATGATCACTTCGCGGATATTTGCCTCATCGGCCAGCAGCATCACGATACGGTCAATCCCGGCGGCGCATCCACCATGCGGCGGTGCGCCAAATTGGAACGCGTTGACCATGCCGCCAAATCTTTTGCGCACTTCGCTTTCATCATAGCCGGCGATTTCAAAGGCTTTGAACATGATTTCGGGTTTGTGGTTTCGGATCGCGCCAGAAACCAATTCATACCCGTTGCAAGACAGATCATATTGGTAGCCCAAAACCGCAAGAGGATCACCTTCAAGCGCCTCCATACCGCCTTGCGGCATCGAAAATGGATTATGTTCAAAATCGATTTTACCGGTTTCCGCATCCTGTTCGTAAATCGGAAAATCAACAATCCAAGCAAAGGCGAAGCGATTTTTGTCGGTTAGATTAAGCTCTTCGCCAATTACGTTGCGGGCGCGGCCGGCAACCGCCTCAAAGGCTTTTGGTTTTCCGCCCAAGAAAAACGCAGCATCCCCCACATCCAGGCCAAGCTGCTGCCGGATCGCTTCTGTGCGCTCTGGCCCGATATTTTTGGCCAAAGGCCCCGCCGCTTCCATGCCGTTTTCGCCGCTGCGCCAGAAAATATAGCCCATGCCAGGCAAGCCTTCTTTTTGCGCAAACGCATTCATTCGATCACAAAACTTGCGGCTGCCGCCCCCGGGTGCGGGGATGGCGCGAATTTCAGTGCCCTCTTGTTCCAATAATTTTGCAAAAATTGCAAAGCCCGACCCGCGGAAATGATCAGAAACGCGCTGCATTTTGATCGGGTTGCGCAGATCTGGCTTATCCGAGCCATACCAAAGCGCTGCATCGCGATAAGAGATTTGAGGCCAATCGGCATCGACCGTGCGCCCGCCGCCAAAATCTTCAAAAACCGAACGTAAAACAGGTTGAATCGTGTCAAACACATCCTGTTGCGTGACAAATGACATCTCAAGATCAAGTTGATAAAAATCAGTTGGAGAGCGATCCGCCCGCGGATCTTCATCGCGAAAGCAGGGGGCAATTTGAAAATATTTGTCAAAGCCCGAGACCATGATCAGTTGTTTGAACTGTTGGGGCGCCTGCGGCAATGCATAGAACTTGCCCGGGTGCAGTCGGCTTGGCACCAGAAAATCGCGCGCGCCTTCCGGGCTTGAGGCTGTGATGATCGGGGTTTGATATTCGCGGAAATTACGGTCCCACATTTTGCGTCGGATACTGGCCACCACGTCTGAGCGCAGCTTCATATTGTCTTGCAACTTTTGACGGCGCAGATCCAAATAACGGTAGCGCAGGCGCGTTTCTTCAGGATAATCTTGCTCGCCAAAGACCATCAGCGGCAGCTCTTCAGCTTGCCCCAAAACTTCCAGATCGCGAATAAATACCTCAACCTCACCCGTGGGAATTTTGGCGTTGATCAGACTTTCATCGCGCAGCATGACATTGCCATCAATGCGNATACACCATTCGCTGCGCAGCTTTTCAATTTCTGCAAACACGGGGCTGTCCGGGTCTGCCATCACCTGCGTGATGCCATAATGATCGCGCAGATCGATAAACAGCAACCCACCATGATCACGCACGCGGTGCACCCAGCCTGAAAGACGNACGGTCTCTCCGACATTTGATTTATTCAGGTCGGCGCATGTATGGCTGCGATAGACGTGCATGGCTTTGGCCTTTCCAAGCAAAGATCAATTCTTGTGCCGATACACAGGGTTGTGGGGCTGATGTCAAGTCATCCCAGAAGCAGTTTGCCTTTGATTTCGCCTCTAAGCGCGTTGCCAAGCCAAAACGACTGGCAATTTTCCAAATCTTTAGCGGTGATTATTTTTGCCCGCACTTGACGTTTTGCCAGTTTGCGGGCTCGTAACACGCCGGGCAAGCACCCGCTGCTGATTGGGGGCGTCACCCATTCTCCGGTTTTAAGCTGCAGAAAAACATTGGTGATCGTGCCCTCACAGAGATGATTTTTTTCGTTGAAAAAGATCATCTCATCGATATGGGGTGGCAGCGCAGCGCGAGCGTCATCATAGATCTGGCGTTGGGTGGTTTTATGGCGCAGCCAGGGATCATAGGAAGTTAACCGCTGCGCGCTGATGGCAACCTGCCATTCGNGCTGCGTGGGGGCAAGCGGCGCCTGGGTTATTTCAACGGCTCCGGCTTGGTCAATGGTAAGCCGGCATCGCAAGACTTTGGTGGTTTTGATTGTTTGAAGTTTTTCGGTGATGAAGCCGCGCTGAAAAACAAACCCCAATTTTTGCGCGCTTAGGCACATGCGGTCTAAATGCCGTTTTATATCCACCGCCCCGCGCTGCGGATCAATCCGCAGGGTTTCAATCAATCGGCAGTTTTTTGGAATGTGGTTGCGAAGCGGGCTTTCCACAGAGCTTCCTCATATTCTGAGGCGGCATCGCTGTCATAGACCACGCCGCCGCCAACGTTTAATTGAACGCTTTGGTTATCGATCATCAGGCTGCGGATCGCAACGTTGAACTCAGAGCTGCCATCCGGCGCGGCCCAGCCGATCGTGCCACAATAAATTTCACGCGGCTCGGGCTCCAAATCCCGCAAAATTTGCATCGCCCGCAATTTTGGCGCACCGGTGATAGAGCCACACGGAAACAACGCCTTGAAAATATCAGACAGTGTTTGGTCTTTGCGCAATTGACCCAAAACTTGCGAGGTCATCTGATGAACGGTGGCATAGGTTTCCACGCGATAAAGCGAAGGCACTTTCACCGATCCTGCCTCGCAAATGCGCGAAATATCATTGCGCAGAAGGTCTACAATCATCAGGTTTTCTGCGCGATTTTTCGGGTCAGATTGCAGATAGTTTAGCCGTTTCTGGTCTTCAGGTTTCGTGATGCCGCGCGGCTGTGTGCCTTTCATCGGGCGGGTTTCGATCTGCCCTGACGCGTCTGTGCGAAAAAATAATTCTGGAGACCGCGATATGATCGCCCGGCCATCCTCTTGTTCGACCAAGGCGCCGTGTTTTACCGCTTGGTAAGCGCTGAGATCGTCAAACAAACGCGCAACCGATCCTTGGAATTCCGCTGTTAGCCCGAAGGTAAGATTGGCCTGATAAATATCCCCCGCAGCGATATAATGTTGGATGGTGGAAAAGGCCTTTTCATACTCGTCAAACTGCCATTGCGGGGTAAAGGCGCCAAGCTGCGCGGCCCGGTGGGCTGTGGTTGAGACGGGTCGCCGCGCTGTTGGGCCTTTGTAAACGCCAAAACACAGCAAAGGCCATTGCCGCTTTTCCGGCATTGCCGCGTTGAGGCGCGGCTCGAGCGCATAGCCCATTTCATAGCTGGCGTAGCCCGCGATCCAGTGCCCTTGTGAAAGCGCCGCATCCAAAGCTGCCAGCGCGTTTGGCAGCGCTGAGGGGGAGGCAGCGCAAATCACCCTGATCGGGTGGTCAAAACTGCGCGGTTGTTGCGCATCGCCTGTGTCAAACCGAATCTTCATGTCACGTCCGCTGCTATTCTTACGTTCCTCATAGGACCAGTTTACCGAAGAAGACAGACACTTTTACTGCAAATAATGGTATTTTTGCCTAGGCACTTGCACCTTGCAGCGTGATCTCTATAACCCACAACAATTTGCCGCGTCTTGCTTGGCAGCGCTCGGCTGTTTCGCCGCTTTATCAAAGGTTTTATAATGCCCAAAAGAACCGATATTTCATCGATCATGATCATCGGAGCCGGTCCTATTGTTATCGGACAAGCTTGTGAATTTGACTATTCAGGGGCGCAGGCCTGTAAAGCGTTGCGAGAAGAAGGGTATCGGGTGATTTTGGTCAATTCCAATCCGGCCACGATTATGACGGATCCGGGCTTGGCGGATGCCACATATATCGAACCGATCACCCCAGATGTGGTTGCTAAGATAATCGAAAAAGAACGCCCCGACGCGTTATTGCCCACGATGGGTGGGCAAACTGCGTTGAACACATCTTTGGCGCTAGAGGAAATGGGCGTTTTAGACAAATTCAACGTTGAAATGATCGGCGCGAAGCGTGATGCGATTGAAATGGCTGAAGATCGTAAATTATTTCGCGAAGCGATGGATCGGTTGGGGATCGAAAACCCCAAAGCCACGATTATTACCGCGCCGAAAGATGCCGAAGGTAAAACCGATTTGAACGCCGGCGTTCGCATGGCCAATGAGGCCTTGGATGAAATTGGATTGCCCGCGATCATTCGCCCAGCCTTTACGTTGGGCGGAACAGGCGGCGGCGTGGCCTATAACCGCGATGATTTTGAATATTATTGCCGCACGGGCATGGATGCTTCGCCGGTGAACCAGATTTTGGTGGATGAATCGCTTCTGGGTTGGAAAGAATATGAAATGGAAGTGGTTCGCGACACAGCGGATAACGCCATTATCGTTTGTTCGATTGAAAATGTGGATCCGATGGGCGTGCATACGGGCGATTCGATCACCGTAGCGCCAGCGCTGACGTTGACGGATAAAGAATATCAAATCATGCGGAACCATTCGATCGCCGTGTTACGCGAAATTGGGGTGGAGACTGGCGGCTCGAACGTGCAATGGGCGATCAATCCCGAAGATGGCCGCATGGTGGTGATTGAAATGAACCCGCGCGTGTCTCGCTCGTCTGCGCTGGCCTCTAAAGCAACCGGGTTTCCGATTGCAAAAATTGCCGCCAAACTGGCGATTGGCTATACGCTTGACGAGCTGGACAATGATATCACCCGCGTAACGCCTGCAAGCTTTGAGCCGACAATCGATTACGTTGTAACCAAAATTCCACGTTTTGCCTTTGAGAAATTTCCCGGTTCGCAGCCTGCGCTGACCACAGCGATGAAATCTGTCGGAGAAGCGATGGCAATNGGCCGCACGATTCATGAATCGTTGCAAAAAGCGTTGGCGTCTATGGAAACCGGTCTCACCGGTTTTGATGAGGTTGAGATCGAAGGGGCACCCGAAAAAGCTGCGGTTGTGCGCGCGATCAGTTTGCAAACGCCGGATCGGATGCGCACGATTGCGCAAGCGATGCGCCATGGGTTGAGCGATGATGAAATTTTTGCCGTCACCAAATTTGACCCTTGGTTTCTGGCGCGGATCCGCGAAATCGTTGATATGGAAGAGGCCGTGAAGACAAATGGGCTTCCGCAAGATACAGAGGCTCTGCGCGAGTTGAAAATGTTCGGCTTTACCGATGCCCGTCTTGCCCATTTGACGGGGAAGAGCGAAACCGCGATACGCCAGCTGCGCCATGCGAAGGGGGTGACGGCCGTGTTCAAGCGGATTGATACCTGCGCGGCTGAATTTGAAGCCCAAACTCCTTATATGTATTCCACCTATGAAGCCCCGATGATGGGCGATGTGGAATGTGAAGCGCGCCCGACCGAGGCTTCAAAAGTTGTAATCTTGGGCGGTGGCCCAAACCGTATTGGGCAGGGAATCGAATTTGATTACTGCTGTTGTCATGCTTGCTTTGCACTGACCGATGCGGGCTATGAAACCATCATGGTGAATTGTAATCCTGAAACGGTTTCTACTGATTATGATACCTCAGACCGGCTATATTTTGAGCCGCTTACATTCGAACATGTGATGGAAATTCTGCGTGTTGAACAAGAAATGGGCACTTTGCACGGGGTGATCGTGCAGTTTGGCGGGCAAACCCCTTTGAAATTGGCCAAAGCGCTGGACGCTGAAGGAATTCCGATTTTGGGCACCACGCCGGATGCGATTGATTTGGCCGAAGATCGCGAGCGGTTTCAAAAACTGGTGCAAGATCTGGGACTAAAGCAACCCAAGAACGGCATTGCCAGCACGAATGAACAGGCGATTGAAATTGCCCAAGGGCTAGGGTTTCCTTTGGTGATCCGTCCGTCTTACGTGCTGGGCGGCCGGGCGATGGAAATCGTGCGCGATATGGGACAATTGGAACGTTATATCAAAGAGGCGGTCGTGGTCTCTGGCGATAGCCCTGTCTTGCTTGACAGTTATTTGGCGGGTGCTGTTGAATGTGATGTAGACGCGCTTTGTGACGGCACTACCGTGCATGTGGCGGGCATTATGCAGCATATCGAAGAAGCCGGCGTGCATTCAGGCGATAGCGCCTGTTCTTTGCCGCCCTATTCTCTTTCTTCTGACATTATTGAGGAATTGAAAAAGCAAACCCAGGCCTTGGCNCTGGCGCTGGGTGTTGTGGGGCTGATGAACATACANTTCGCGGTAAAAGATGGCGAGATTTATTTGATTGAAGTTAACCCGCGCGCCAGCCGCACTGTGCCATTTGTGGCCAAAGCCACCGATAGCGCCATTGCCTCAATTGCGGCGCGTNTGATGGCGGGAGAGCCGATGGAAAACTTTCCACTGCGCGCGCCTTATGGCGAAGCTTCTTATGAACAATCGGTGCCGATCGCAGATCCAATGACCTTGGCCGATCCCGATATGCCTTGGTATAGCGTCAAAGAAGCGGTGATGCCGTTTGCGCGCTTCCCCGGTGTAGATACAATTTTGGGGCCCGAAATGCGCTCGACCGGTGAGGTGATGGGTTGGGATCAAAGTTTTGCGCGTGCATTTTTAAAGGCACAGATGGGCGCTGGTATGGATTTACCACGGCCCAAGTCNGGGCAAGACACGCGCGTGTTTATGTCGATCAAAGATGCTGATAAAACCGAACAGATGGTGGAAACAGCGCAGATCTTGGTTGGGCTTGGGTTCGCTTTGGTCGCCACGCGGGGCACCGCGGCCTTCCTATCGGAGCATAAGATCAACTGCGATGTTGTGAACAAGATGTATGAGGGACGCCCGAATATCGTTGACATGCTGAAAAACGAAGAGATTTCTTTGGTGATGAACACAACCGAAGGGGCGCAAGCTGTGGAGGATAGTCGTGATATCCGTGCGGTCGCGCTTTTCGATAAGATCCCCTATTACACCACGGCTGCGGCCTCTTATGCGGCGGCTCTGGCGATGCAAGCGCGCGAGGAAGGTGCATTAAACGTCAAATCTTTGCAAGGCTAGGGCGGCTGCAATTTTCGCAGGGCGCAGGTTTGCGCGGTTAGATCGGCTTTGGGGGCAGCCTGCGCCTTACTCTCGGCTTGGATTAGCCGTCAGGCTGGGTATCAAGCATCGATTTACGCTGTGAAAAACGGTGATGCCAGGCGCTTAATTGGTCGCGCCCATCGCGCCAAGCCCGCGCCTGATGGCGGAAATCAAGATAGCCTAAGCTGCAGGCCAACGCCAATTGCCCCATATTCAGCGGCCCATCTAGCGCAGAGAAATCCCCGGCATTTAATGCATCAAGGGCTTGCTCAACTTTTGCCCATTGGGCTTCGATCCAGCTATGCGATTGCTCATGCGCGGCGCGCAGGCGCAGTTCATAGACCATCGAAACGGCCGATTCTGCTATGCCATCAGCTAAGGCCTCTAGGGTCAGCACATCCCACAACGTTTCTTTGGGATATAAATTGCTGCCTGCAAAATCATCTAAGTAGCGGCAAATCACCCGGCTATCGAACAATGCCCCGCTATCTTCGGTGATCAAAGTGGGCAGTTTGGCGAGCGGGTTTGCTGCTTTCAAATCTGCGGCGCTGTTAAAGGCCGTGGTTTGCACGGTTTTTAAAGCGATTTTCTCTGTCAGTCCGGCTTCATGGATCAATACATAGACTTTGCGGGCAAAGGGCGAGGCGGCCGAGAAAATCAATTGCATTGTAAATTTGCCTTTACGTGGTCAGTTGAGTGCAAGCTAGCGCTCGGCTGACTGCTTTTCCAGCGCTATTTGCGCTTTTCCTACTGACTGGGCAGCCAAGATTAGGTCAGCGTCTCCACAGGCGTAGATACACCGCGTTGGGTTATTTTTTTCGGCCCGCTGGGACCAAAACTTTTTAAACCATATCCGGTTATTAGACGTGGTGTTTTTGCAGGCTTGGAAACAGCGTTGGGGGATCGCCGTATTGCCATTTGGGATATTTTTGCATCACAAGATGAAATGCATCAGAGCCTAGAAAACCTTCTAGCCAGCGTTGCACATAGGGCCATGGCTGGGCGTCGAACCAGGGTTTATTGATAAAGGCGAATTGACGCACGAAAGGCAATATCGCGCTATCTGCCAGAGTTGCGGTGGGCCCGAATAAGAACCCTGCCTGCAGCTGCTCGTTTAAGAGCTGCAAAAATTCGCTGGCGATCTGGCGATTTTTTAGCGGATCATCTTGGGGAAAGCGGTTGGGGTATTTTGTGCGGTCTAATGCGGCTTTAAACGCTCCGTCATTCTGCTCAATCAGCGCATAGCCTGCATCGGGCATTTTTAGCCAGCCCTGTGGGTCATTTTGCCTTAACGCCCAAATCATAATATCGAGGCTTTCATCAATCACAAAATTTTCATGCTGCAGGCAGGGTACGCTTTGGCTCGGCGAAATGGATAAAAAAGCGGGCGCTTTGTCGCGCAAAACGATCTCGCGCAGGTCTGTAGAAATGGCAGAGATCTGCAGCGCAAGCCGGGCNCGGATGGCATAGGGGCAACGCCGAAAACTATATAGAATGGGCAGGGTCATCTGAGCGCGGTGCATCTGGGGGTCATCAGGCGACCAGCTGTTGGTTCCGCATGCCGATGATTTTTGCGGATATTATGCACCCTTCGGCTTGCGGTGTTGAAAACACCACTTCGGTGAATTGTTCGGTGCGCCCCATTGAGGGGTTTTCCATTAAGATTGAATGGGTTTTGCCATATTGGGCTTTGAGATGTGCTGCAACTTTTTGCGAACCAAGCGCGCGTAATTTGGCGGCGCGGTGTTTTATATCTGGGCCTTTCACTGCCGGCATTTTCGCCGCTGGCGTGCCCTCTCGGCTGGAATAAGGGAAAACATGCAGCCAAGTTAAATTACATTCCTCCACCAGTTTCAGCGAATTGGCAAAATGCGCTTCGGTTTCGGTTGGAAAACCCGCAATGATATCTGCGCCGAACGTGATATTGGGGCGCAGTTTGCGCGCCGTTTCGCAAAATGCGATGGCATCATCGCGCAGATGGCGCCGCTTCATGCGCTTTAAAATCAAATCATCGCCATGTTGCAGGCTAAGATGCAAATGCGGCATTAAGCGCGATTCAGTGGCGATCGCAGTCAGCAGATTTTCATCCACTTCAATGCTGTCAATGCTGCTGATCCGCAACCGTGGCAAATCGGGAACAAGCTTTAAGATGCGCATCACCAGATCGCCCAGTTTTGGGGCGCTGGGTAAATCGGCCCCCCAGCTCGTGAGATCAACGCCGGTTAAAACAACTTCATTATAGCCTTTATCCACCAACCGCTTGATTTGCTCGATCACCACGCCGGCGGGTACGGATCGTGAATTGCCGCGTCCAAAGGGAATGATACAAAACGTGCAGCGGTGATCACAGCCGTTTTGAACTTGCACATAGGCCCTTGCCCGTGTGGCAAAGCCATCAATCAAATGGCCCGCGGTTTCGGTCACTGACATAATGTCATCGACTTTGACTTTTTCGGTATCCCCGATCAGATCCCCCGCCATAGTCGACCATGTCGCCGGCTGCATTTTTTCATTATTGCCGATAACGGCGTTTACTTCGGGCATCTGTGCAAAGCTGTCTGGATCAATTTGCGCGGCGCATCCGGTCACAATTACTTTTGAGGTCGGGTTTTCGCGGTGCAACCGCCGTATTTCCTGACGTGATTTGCGAACCGCCTCAGCAGTGACCGCGCAGGTATTCACAATCACCGCATCGCCCACGTTGGCGTCTTCGGCCAAGGCGCGCATTGCTTCTGATTCATAGGCGTTTAACCGGCAGCCCAATGTGGTGATTTTTGGCGTTTGGCTCATCGCAGGCTGTCCAGAAATTGACGGGTTAAACGACCTGAAAAGACATGCATGGTCGGCCCAGTTAGCCAGACCCCATCTTCGCGCCAATCGATCTGTAAGCTGCCGCCATCAACGTCAATTTTAACGCTGCGCCCCGTCAAGCCGCGGCGCGCGGCCGCCACGGCTGTGGCGCAAGACGAAGAGCCTGAGGCAAGCGTTACCCCAACGCCGCGTTCCCAGACGCGCATTCGAATGTGATCTTTGCCAATCACCTGCGCAAATTGCACATTCGTGCGTTCGGGGAAAAGTGGATGATGTTCAATCGGTGCTGCATCCGCTTCTAGGTTGATTGCGGCGATATCCGGCACAAAAAAGGTACAATGGGGATTGCCCATACCTGTCGCGCTTGGATCCCCTTTGATCGGCAAAACAAGCGTCTCCATCGCTTCAGAAAGCGGAATATCCNGCCATGTGAGCAGCGGCTGCCCCATATTGATCGATACAGAACCATCGGNGGATGTTTCCGCGCGCAAGGCGCCGCGATCCGTTGTGAGATGCAAGCTGGATTTTTCAAGCTCATCCATCAAATATCGGGCGATGCAGCGGGTGGCGTTGCCGCAGGCTGCCGAAACCGAGCCATCGGCGTTGAAAAACCTTAAATGGGCATCGCCAGTGCCGCTTTCTATGACGGCGAGCTGGTCAAAGCCTACGCCACGATGGCGGTCGGCCAAACCGGTAATCAATGTGGCAGGCAAATCTAAAGCGGCCTTGCGCCAATCTAGGATCACAAAGTCATTTCCAAGACCGTGCATTTTTAAAAATGGCCAGTTAGGGGTAAGCGATTTGTTCATGAGCGAGGATATATCTCGCTCAGAGCAATGAATCCATAGATTGCGAGTTTTTCTTTGTTTTCGGGGTTGACCACACCTCGCGGTGTTTTTAAGTAGGCCGCTTAGTGGGCCGTTAGCTCAGTTGGTAGAGCAACTGACTTTTAATCAGTAGGTCGATGGTTCGAACCCATCACGGCTCACCATTTAACCACCTGATTACAAGTAAGCTTGATAACCTTTTCGCATTCTACTTCGCTACAGTTTTCTCGCGGGTTTCCTCAACCGTTCTTTTTTTCTCTTTCCACGAATCCTGACAACCTTGTTCGCACCATAAAAACGGCCTCGCGCACAGAGATTAGCGAAAATCACGCTGAGCCTTTNGTTTTTGAGTCAGACAGACAGCCAGACAAATAATCATTAGGGTTGAATATTGCGCTATTCTTTTTTCAATTTTGATGAGCTAAATCGGTTACGTGTGTATAAGCGCTAGTGCAGTTTAATCTTCTGTAGCCCTCAGATCTGTTTGAGGCTTTATATCCTAAAATGTTTTGTAAAAATGAGAGCTTTCAAATTTATAAACACATGATTTAAAGTGAAAAAAACAGTCAAAATGGGCGTTGTGATTTTATTTGATTATGAATTAATGCGCTAAGAAACGTATTTTTAAAATTCTTAAGGTTCACAAGAGGTATATTCATTGCATCCTACTCTTCCGCTGCGGCTGGCCACCTGTAGCGAAAGCCAGCTCTCCGTGAATGTAAGGAAACACGCAAAAGCAAAGCAGGCCAGCTTTTCAAGACTGGCAGACCTTTCAGAGAGGTATAATAATCGCGACCAACTGCCCTTCAAGATATGGCTTAAAGGTTATGCGGGAGCAGACGAAGAAAGCGCGATACGTTTAAAAATTGTACGCAACCCCTAAGATGGCAGCGGTATTAGAACTTTTGCTGACAATCGGGCTGTCTTTAATTTTGCTGGGCAAAAGATTTGTAGTGATGTTTGCAAAGGCACCAATATTAGAAGTAATATTGAAAAACGTATTCACAGAGAGATAAGTGATTGCCGCCGCGCCGGGAGCATATGCCGCTCGGCTTCCCGTAGCCTCAGAGGGCTTTACACCAAAAAAGTATTCTGCGCGTTTGCTATCGTAGTTTTTCGATCCCAATGAAACGATTACAGGCTGACCGCCAATTGGGATAAACTGGCTGAACGCAAGATCAACGAGCGTGCCATTGAATTCATTGGTGACTTCGCGGGCCATTTTCAGCTTGAGTGTGGAACCCCGAACGATATCAAATGAACCCGTGATCACTCCGTCAAATGTCATTTTGCGATCCATTCCCGAAAGTGAAGTTGAATCTGCGCTCTTATAGGGACGGAAATTGGGGGCGATTGCTGCGCGCATTCCGAAGGTTTGGGTGTCTATGAATTTATAAGATACGCCTTCTCGAAAATCGATTTTTACTTTATCGTTTTCGTAGGCGATCGAGGGCATAAAGCGCGAGGTTGATCCAACACCGGTGTAAATGGAGTTACCATTTATATAAGCAGCACCCAGAGAGAATTTTGAAGACGGGTCTGCCGACACACCTCCAGCAAAGCAAATGGATACCGCACAAATAAAACGTATGACTGCTCTAAACACCTTTTGATCTCCCATCGGTTAATAATTTGAAACTAATGTGAATACTCAGAATTCCAAGAGGATGTAAAAAATTCATATTCATATTGATACCTGTGCGCGAACCTCACAAGGGCTCTGCGACTTATGGATACGCCTCTCCGTTAGAGCTCAAGCGCTAGGAGAGGAAGAAAGTGTGAGCGTCAGAGAAGGGGAAAAATATGAGCAGTTCGAAAACAGGTTTACGCTTATTGAACTGAGCAACGCGACCAGCTGACTTAAGCTAAACGATAGCGATAATTCTGTTTGAAAGTGCGGAATACATTTATGATAAAAGACCCAAAATTGGTACCGATTGCAAAAAATTATCAAAACTTTCTGGCACATCGAGAGACGCATTTGAAAATGGTTTCAACGGGTGTTGAAAGCATCACGATATGGGGTGAAGCACTCTCCTGCAAGTGTGCAGCATCCATGCAAGAAGAGCTTGTGGCCAAAGGGCTGGCCTCAGCTTTGTTGGTTCATGTGCTTGCACCAATCAAAGTCGTCATTTCGTTCGCCGCTCAACAGAAAACATTAGAGCGTTCAAATCGTTAACCGCCGGTTTCATAGAGAAAAGCATCGGATCAAAGAAACGGCTTGTTGTTTCTTGGACTGATTTGCAAATAGTTCAGCTGCTTTGCCGTCAAATGAAGTATAAGTCGCACAGGATCAGCCCCGAGCCGTGACACAGGTCGCTGAATTGTTGAGATAGCTGGCCTGAGTAACGCTGACGCCCAACCGGATGCTGCTTTCGCTACATTCGGATCAAGCTCTAGCCCCCGCCATAGGCTTCAAACGGGCGAAGATCATTGCGCGGAACATGGAAGGTCTTGATACTATATATCAAGACTTAATCAAAAGAACAGAATGAGAGACGGTGATCATTTGTATCGCAATGCAAACAATTNCGAATAGCCGAGACATTCCCGCGTAATCCGTATGAGGCCGCGGCAGCTTGCTGCTATTATTTGCCAATACGACCCGTTTCAAAACATTTTGTGAAGGTTATCTGCAAAGTCATTCACGCGGCTACGTCGAGTTTAGGCGCCAGGGATCNGCATTGCCCTGTTGGTCTGGCGCNCAGTTGGGCAACAAAACCTCAACGCCATCGGCAGCGATGAATGCCCTGCCTGTCATTCCCCTGCGGTATAAGCCTCTTTGCCAATCGCCGCTTACTGTACACGCTTATTATAAACGTACATCTTAACGCGGTGCTTGCAAAAGTTAAGCGCCTTCGATCAGCTATGAATTGATACCGGCAAATGTCACACCGCTCAGATCAGCCATCTCTTTTTTCCAAGTTGTAAGATCGGAATGGCGGAACTCGGCCAAGCTTGAATGGCCGCAAGCGCGTGCCAAAACTTGCATCAAAGACACGCTTGCCCCCAAGAAACGGGCCAATCTTTCCGCGCTGACCTGCACATCCAGCTTTTTGCGCAATTCGGGCTTTTGGGTGGCAATCCCGGCGGGGCAATTGTTTGAATTGCACATTCTTGCCGCCACACAGCCCACCGCTTGCATCGCCGAATTTGACAGCGCGATCGCATCAGCCCCCAACGCCATCGCTTTTGCAAAATCTTCAGCAACGCGCAAGCCTCCGGTAATCACCAAGGTCACATCGCGGCCGGCTTTCGCATCTAAATGACGGCGCGCCCGGGCCAAAGCTGGAATGGTTGGAACCGAAATGTGATCCCGAAAGATCAATGGCGCTGCGCCCGTTCCGCCGCCGCGCCCGTCAAGAATGATATAATCCGCGTTTGCCTCCAATGCGAAATCGATATCCTCTTCGATATGGTTCGCGGATAGCTTGAACCCGATTGGAATGCCACCAGAGCGTTCGCGCACTTCATCAGCCAATTTTCGAAAATCTGCCGGCGTTCGCAGATCGGGAAATGTGGCGGGGGAAATTGCGTCTTGACCCGGCTGCAANCCGCGCACTTGGGCGATTTTACCCTCTACTTTTTCCCCTGGAAGATGCCCGCCNGTGCCGGTTTTGGCCCCTTGTCCACCTTTGAAATGGAACGCCTGCACCTGCGCAGCAAGCGCTGGGTCCCATCCAAATTTGGCCGAAGCCAATTCATAAAAATATCGCGTATTTTCAGCTTGCTCTTCTTGCAGCATGCCCCCTTCACCCGAGCAAATACCGGTGCCGGATAATTCAGCACCCCGCGACAATGCAATTTTAGCCTCTTCGGAGAGGGCGCCAAAGCTCATGTCGGAAATAAACAAGGGGATATCAAGCTGGAGCGGCTTATCTGCTTTTGGCCCAATGATCGTTGAGGTGGCAACGGGAGCCTCATCCAAAAGCGGCTTTTTGGCCATTTGCGCGGTCAGTATTTGAATATCATCCCAACTGGGAAGCGCAGTGCGGGGCACGCCCATCGATCCCATTTCGCCGTGATGGCCAAGCTGCGCAAGGCCATCGCGCGCAAGCGCGTGGATCCTTGCAACTGTTGGTTCTTCGGGCGTTGCCATCGGTTCGGGCATTGCATCTTTGGCTGCGGGCAAAGGCGCGAAATCACCCATTTTCAGATCGCCTAATATGCGATGACTGCCATCGCAGAAAGGTGCATTACCGCTTGATTTGCATTGGCAAAGCGCGGCGCTTTGCGTGGTCTGTGCGGTGAATTTAAGCGGCTTTATATCGGTGCCGCGATGCGATCCGTCACAAAAAGGCTGCGCGGCCGAGCGGCCACAGCGGCACCAGAAATAGGTTTTACCAGCCTCTAATTGGGTTTTGATCGGATGTTTTGCCGCAATGAGGGGCACAGATTGATCGCTCATTCCGGTTAACCTCGATTATGTGGTTGGGAAAAATCAATAGTGGGCCCTTTGGGGACCACGCGTGATGGATTGATGCTGTCATGGCTGGCATAATAATGCTCTTTAATATGTTGCATATTCACCGTTTCAGCAATGCCCGGTTGCTGGTAAAGATCACGCAAATAGTTTGAGAGGTTGGGGTAATCAACAATGCGGCGCAGATTGCATTTAAAATGGCCCACATAGACGGGATCAAACCGGATCAATGTGGTGAACAACCGCCAATCCGCTTCGGTGATATCCGGGCCGGTAAGATAACGGGTGTTGGCTAAAATGCCCTCTAGCCAGTCAAGCGTATCAAATAAAGGCGTGATGGCGGCCTCATAAGCCGTTTGCGTAGTGGCAAAGCCGCAGCGATACACGCCATTGTTCAGCGTCGCGTATATACGCGCATTCAGGGCCTCGATCTCTGGGCGTAGGGCGTTGGGATAATAATCGCCGGATTGTGCGCCCAGCGCATCAAATTCCGAATTGAACATTCGGATGATTTCAGAAGATTCATTTGAGACAATCGTAGCGGTTTTTTTGTCCCATAGCACCGGAACCGTCACGCGGCCTGAATATTGCGCATCGGCCGCGGTGTAAATCTGATGCATGAGCTTGGCCCCATTCACGCTGTCTGGGATGACGCCAGCGCCGGGCTCAAACGTCCAACCATTCTCGGCCATATACCAATGAACGATAGAGACGGAAATCATAGCGTCCAAACCCTTCAGCGCGCGAAAAATCAGCGTTCGATGCGCCCAGGGGCAGGCCAAAGATACGTAAAGGTGATAGCGCCCCGCCTCTGCCTTGAAGCCGCCGGCGCCGCTTGGCCCAGCANCGCCATCCGCGGTGATCCAGTTGCGGAATTGCGCCTCTTTGCGCACAAAATGCCCCCCCTCTTTTTTTGTATCATACCACCGGTCGACCCATTTTCCCTCTTGCAACAACCCCATTTGATTTCCTTACTTTAATGATCTTGTGGTTTGATAAATTGGTTATTGCGTAAATCGCTAAAAGCTTGCTGCAATTCTGCGCGCGTATTCATCACAATCGGCCCATGCCACGCCACGGGTTCTTGAATGGGCGAGCCGGCCACCAGTAAAAAGCGCATGCCTTGGGGGCCGGCTTTTACAACAATCTCATCGCCCGTGCCAAAGCGCACCAATGTTCGATTGCCAGATAAATCGCGGATATTCAGTTCTTCGCCCATCACCTCTTTTTCCAGCAAGACCCCATGGGGCGTTGAGGCATCGGCAAATTTCCCAGCGCCTTCAAATATATAGGCGAATGTATTGCGGTACGTATCGACTTTTAGAACTTTTTTGCGCCCCGCTGGGATGCTGATATCCAGATAAAGCGGGTCTGCAGCGATCCCATCAACAGGGCCCTGTTTGCCCCAAAACTCTCCTGTTATGATCCGCACCACGCTGCCATCATCATCGATAATTTCGGGAATTTCTTTTGCGTCTACGTCTTGATAGCGCGGCGTTGTCATCTTTAGGCTACCCGGCAAATTTGCCCAAAGCTGAAACCCGTGCATTTGCCCCTTGGAATTTCCATTGGGCATTTCCTGATGCATGATCCCAGATCCGGCTGTCATCCATTGCACATCGCCTGCGCCCAAAGTGCCGGTGTTTCCCAAACTGTCGCTATGGTCAACGGATCCGTTCAACACATAGGTNATGGTTTCAATGCCCCGATGCGGGTGCCAGGGAAAGCCGCCTGCATAGGCGGCGGGGTGTTCGTTGCGAAAATCATCAAACAGTAAAAAGGGATCATGCGCTTCTGGCTCATTAAAGCCAAAGGCGCGATGCAAATGCACGCCTGCCCCTTCCCGAGTTGGTGTGGCTGCGCTGGTTGAGATAGCCGGTCGAATTGACATAGAAGTTTCCTTAAACGTGTACTGCAATATAGAAATAGACGCTCGCGAACAGAAATCGAGTTCTAAAAATAAGAACGATAAGGGCTAATTCAGATAATGCACTATGGGGTGTCTCTGCAATTTTGAGATATTATCATGATCCAAGCGCTTAAAGGGCGCTCGACTTTACCGTTTTTGGTCCCGCCAGTCGGGCACTGAGCGCATATTTTTTGACTATTGTATAACGGTTCGCAGAAAAAGCTGCGGGTTTTTGAGCCTGCGGCCGTATGAATCGAACGTGAATGCGAAGCGCATGGCCTCGGATTTCTATGACGGGCGCGCTCTCTAAGGGAATAGAGCTGCCCATCATGAGACAGTTTTCCGGTTACATTGCTGTTCTTTGACGGGTCTGGGCATAGCTGCCCGCCGATTTTTCAAAACTGATGTCAACAGTATAAAATATCTGACCAGTTTCGCCTGTCTTATTTTGTGACCCAGCTCGATCAACGCGCCTTTTGTGATCAGATTGAGCGCGCAGCATGGGCAGGGCCCGGCGATCCGATATGGGCTGGGGCGCTCATGAGACGCGAAGAGCTGGCAAGGGGCCGTGACCTTGCGGGATCCGCCCGTTCCAGGGCGTTTGGGTTGCGAGCGGATTTTAGCCTTTGGCGGGGCTTTTAAAAGGCGGCGACCTTCATGGGTTTGCGTGTTTTTGCAAAGGCGTTATACGCCCAAATAGTTTTCGGTGATATCGCGCGTCAGATGGGCCATTGGCCCGGACCACACGGTTTTGCCACGCTCTACTATCACCGCGTTATCCGAGATAGCGCTCAGCTCTTTGAGCGATTTATCGATCAGTAAAATAGCCAAGCCGGTTTGATGTTTTAGGTGTGAAATAGCCGCCCAGATTTCTTGTCGGATCAGGGGGGCCAAACCCTCAGTGGCTTCATCCAAGATCAAAAGCCGGGGGTTGGTCATCAAGGCCCGCCCGATCGCCAGCATCTGTTGCTCGCCGCCCGAGAGGGATGCGGCGGATTGGTCGCGGCGCTCCTCTAAGCGGGGAAAGAGTTTTGCGATCCGGCTCAATGTCCAATGGCCGGGTCGGGACGCGGCGATTAGATTCTCGCCTACGCTTAGATTGGTAAAGCAGCGGCGGCCCTCTGGAACCAACCCAATGCCTTTACGAGCCACTTGATGGCTGTGAAGCAGATGCAGGTTTTGACCCTCTAGCGTCAAACCGCCCTGCGAATTGATCATCCGGCAAATGGCTTTCACCGTAGTAGATTTTCCCATTCCATTGCGCCCCATAAGCGCGGTGACTTCGCCCTCAGAAATGCTTAGGTCAACCCCTGAAAGCGCTTGGCTGCTGCCATAAGAGGCGCGCAGGTTTTCTACCCTTAACAGGCTCATTCTGCCTCTCCTAGATAGGCTTCGCGTACCGCGCGATNGGCGCGGATCTCGCGGGCGCTTCCGGTGGCGATGATTTTTCCATAGACCAGCACACTGATCCGATCGGCCAGCGCAAAAACGGCATCCATATCATGCTCGACCAGCAGGATCGGCGCCTCGCCGCGCAATCCATCCAGAAATTTGGTCATTGTTTTAGAGCCTTCGCCGCCAAGCCCTGCCATCGGCTCATCCATGATGAAGGCTTTTGGTGCCAGGGTTAAGGCCACAGCTATTTCCAATTGGCGGCGTTGCCCATGGCTTAATTTTGCGCAGATCGTATCCTTTTGTTCCAAAAGGTTCACGCGCGCCAAAGCCGATTCTGCACGCGCGATCAGTGCCTGAGTGTGCAAAGCAGGTCTCCAGAACCGCCAGGTTGCACGCGTGGCTCCGATCCCGCCAAGCACAACATTTTGAAGAACCGTGTCTTCCATCGCAAGTTCTGAAATTTGAAAACTGCGGGCCAAGCCTTGGCGCGCGCGCGCCGCAGTCCCAAGCTGAGAAATATCTTTGCCCAGCAAATCCACCGAGCCACTATCCGGCTGTAGGCTGCCGCATATTTGTTTGATCAAGGTTGATTTTCCTGCCCCGTTCGGGCCAATCACCGCGTGAATTTCCCCTGGCATCAGCGTCACCGACACGCGATCAGTGGCGAGCAAGGCGCCAAAGCTTTTCTGTAGCTTATGCGTGGCAAGAACTGGCTGGGCCATCACACTTTGGCTCCGTCTTTGCCGGTTAATAATCCGATCAGCCCGCCGCGCGCGAATAAAACGATGCAGAGCAGGATCAGGCCNAGATAGACGTGCCAAAACTCGGTCAACCCGCCCAAGAAATGTTCCAAAGCTACGAACATGCAGGCCCCNATTACAGGGCCCATCAAGCGTCCNACGCCGCCGATTATGATCAGCACGATCAATTCTCCTGAAAGCTGCCAGCTGAACATTGTGGGCGATACAAACCGGTTGAGATCTGCAAATAAAGCACCAGCAAGCCCGGTGATCGCACCCGAAATCACAAAGGCCAGCAACCGCAGTTTCAGCGGCTCAATTCCAACGGCTTGCGCGCGCAACGGCGTTTGCCGCGCGGCATTCAGCGCCAGCCCAAAAGGCGCAGATTGCAGCTTGGATTGTATAAAGAGCACGCTGCATAATAAACCAAAACATAGGCAGAAGAATTGCAGGGGCTTTAACGTATTTAACCCTGGAAAATCGTTGCGCATATAGATCGATAATCCGTCTTCTCCGCCATATTGGGGCCAAGAAATACTGAAATAGTAGAATAATTGCCCGAAGGCGAGGGTGATCATAATGAAATAGACGCCCGAGGTGCGCAGCGAAAGTAGGCCAATAAAAAAAGCGATAATGCCCGAAATCAGCATGGCAGACAGCCAAATCACGGGCATGGATTTTGTGCCTTCTATCGAGACGAAACCCAGATCTAACGGGGTATAGGTTTGCGCATGGCTGGCCAAAATGCCCATCACATAACCGCCAATACCAAAGAATACCGCATGTCCGAAGCTCACCAGCCCCCCGATTCCCAACGCAATATTCAAGCCCACCGCCGCCAGCGCAAGAATCACTGCGCGGGTGGCCAATGTGATCGTAAAAGGCGCATCTGCTAGCAGCGCGGCAAGCGGCAGCGCAATCAGCCCCAGAAGAACCGCGGCGTTCAGATATGGCTCGCGTAGCCTCATGCGCGGGCACCAAACAATCCGGTGGGCTTCCAAATCAGAACGCCGCCCATCAAAATATAGATACCCATAGAAGCAAAGGCCGATCCGGTTTTCTGCGCGCTGCCCGTTTCCATGAACAGCTTCAACAGCTCGGGCAGAAAAACCCCGCCAAGCGTATCGGTGAGGCCAACCAAGAGCGCACCGATAAACGCCCCTCGGATCGAACCGATGCCGCCGATCACGATCACCACAAACGCTAAAATAAGCACCGGTTCTCCCATCCCGACCTGCACCGATTGGATGGCGCCAACCAAAGCTCCGGCAGTGCCGGCCAAGGCCGCGCCAAGCGCGAATACCAGCGTGTAGAGTTTTGAAATATCCACTCCAAGCGCGGCGATCATTTCGCGGTCATTTTCGCCGGCGCGGATTTGTATGCCGATCCGGGTCTTTTCAATGAGGGCCCATAGCCCCAGTGCCACCGCCAAGCCAATCGCGATTAAACTCAGGCGGTAGAGCGGATATTGTATGCCACCCGGTAGGGAAATTGGCCCTGATAAAAGCTTGGGTATCTCTAAAAACAGGGGAAAGGATCCAAACAGCCAGCGCGTGCCTTCCGAGAAGATCAGGATCAGGGCAAAAGTGGCCAGTACCTGATCCAAATGCGCAGCTTTATACAGCCGTCTGATCACGACAATTTCGATAATTGCACCGGCTAGTGCGGCAGCAATCAGCGCCGCAAGCAGGCCGATAAAGAAAGAGCCGGTCAGGCCGGCCATGCTGGCAGCGGCAAAGGCCCCCACCATGTAAAGCGATCCATGCGCGAGGTTGATCAATCCCATAACGCCAAAAATCAAGGTAAGACCGGCCGCCATTAAAAACAGCATAACGCCAAATTGCAGGCCGTTCAGAATTTGCTCGATAATAAGGATTGCGGACATTGGAACCCCAAAGTTTAGCGCGCCTGCAAGCAGGCGCGCTAAAGGCTACTTACATTTTGCAATCGCCCGCATAAGCATCCGAGTGGTTTTCGAAGGCCACCCCGATGATTTTATTGGTGAAGACATCCCCTTCTTGGATCACTTCGCGCGCGTATATCGTTTGAATCGGGTGGTGGTTTGGCCCAAAAGNAAACTTCCCCCGCGTACTGTCAAAATTTGCNGCACGCAGCGCGTTGCGGAAGCTATCCGCATCGGATGGATGGGCTGTTTCAAGCGCCGAAATCAGCAAATTGGCCGTATCAAACCCTTGGCTGGCATAAAGTGATGGCAAGCGCCCATAGGCCGCCTGAAAGGTTTCAACAAAGGCCGCATTGGTCGGGTTGTCGATATCCTTATTCCATTGTGATGTGTTTACAACGCCCAAAGCGGCGGCTCCCACGGCCTGTAGGATCCCTTGGTCAAAACTGAAGGCCGGGCCCACAACCGGGATATCAATGCCGCTATCCGCATATTGTTTCAAGAAAGAGATCCCCATGCCACCGGGTAAAAAGAAATAAACGCTGTCAGCGCCGCTGGCGCGGATTTGCGCNATTTCCGCCGCGTAATCGGTTTGCCCGAGCTTGGTGAAAACCTCTCCAGCCAGATCGCCAGTGTGAAAGCGCTTATACCCTGTCAAGGCGTCTTGCCCGGCGGGGTAATTGGGGGCCATGATGAAGCTATTTTTATACCCAGCGCTGTTGGCATAGGCGCCAGCCGCCTCGTGTAGATTGTCATTTTGCCATGCCACATTGAAGTAATTTTCATGGCAACCCCGACCTGCCAAAGGTGACGGGCCCGCATTTGGCGAAAGGTAAAACACGTTTTGATTGGTCACGGCAGGCACCACGGCCATTGCAAGGTTTGACCAGATGATCCCGGTCATAATATCAACCCGTTCGGATTGGATCATTTTATCCGACAGTTGGACTGCGATATCAGGTTTGCGCTGATCATCTTCGATAACAACGTCGAT
>JGI26260J51721_1000205_pt1 | contig 25760 bp, 25 predicted proteins | sample SaaInlV_120m_DNA_4_FD_51721 | JGI IMG/M metagenome (IMG submission 51721)
GCAAGGCTCGTGTTATACGAAGTGGTATAGCTAGTCGTAGTAGCGCGAGACGTACCCGTAGCAAGGCTCGTGTTATACGAAGTGGTATAGCTAGTCGTAGTGGGTCTTGAAGTTCCCGTAGCGCGGCTTGTGTTGTACGAAGTAGTGTAGCTGGTAGTAGTTGCGCGAGACGTACCTGTAGCAAACGTAGTTGTGTACGTAGTCGTGGTGTTAAACGAGGTAGTTGTAGAAAACGCTGTCGAAGTATCACGGCTAGTCGTATATACCGCATTCCAAACAGTTGCTAACGTACCGTTATTGTTAGCGACAACATAGTTAACGCCATAAAGCGTACCCGAATCTCCTTTCGCAAAGATTTGGGTAGGCTCTTTCAGGGTGCCACTGTCGTTAACTTTAATAGACATGGACGGCCCTTAGCTCACTACATACCAGATATGTCCGTTAGCAAAGCCACTCGCGCTGGTAGGAGCCGTAGTGACAACAGATTGTGTCCCAACGTTCGAGGGCAGCGAGTAGTTGTTCGCGTTCGCGGCTACGCCGTTCAACTTTGAGTGATCGGCGTCGGTGAACACGTTCGAATCAGTCGCGTTCTCAACCAAAGCTCTAATTTCCGCTGCTGTTTGATCGGCAGTAGCACTAGTTTCAATGCCATCTAATTTTGACTTCAACGCAGTCGTGAAATTTTTCTGCGTTAGTCCGCCGTCGCCTACTGAGTAGGTGGTGTCCGTATCAGTACTCGATATTGTGAAGTTGGGATACGTACCGGAAACGCTAGTAGCTCCAGAACCAGTTAAAGCAACCGTCTGATCAGGAGCAGTGTTACTAAAAGTTGTGCCTGAAAGACTGAGCCCCGACCCCGCCGAATACGTTGTGTCGGTATCCGTGTCCGCTTGTGTCGCAACATCGTTAAGACCACCGGCAGTAAGACGGTTTTCGGCTTTATCACCTGCCGAAAAAGCACGACCAGAAGAACCATCCTGTGCCCTAGTTACCGTTAGCGTATTCGAGCTAACGGAGGTTACTTTCACTATTTCCAAATTTCCGCTGGTATCTTCCAGCGTCATGTAGAAATACTGGCTACCAGTTATCGAAGGCAACACCGAAGCGTCTGCTACTATAATCGAAGTAGCAGAACTCGTTATTCCCGACGACAGCGTTGTCTTGCCGTTGTTCGAAAACTTTACGGACATTAAAAAGCCCTCTTAGGAAGCAGTAATGGCCCAGGTAATAGTCATTGCGTCTGATGTGCCTTTGTTGACCACATCAAACACAGTGCGGCATAGCATGGTTCCGCTAGACGAAGCGTTGAAAATACCTGCCTCTGTTAGTGCGGCTGCGCTGCTTGGTGTACCAGCCCCGAAGNTAGCTACATAAGTAATGGTGTTGTTGGAGACAGTCGATGATGTCAAAGACACTCGAGCTGATTCTGAGCCAAGTGCTGCATCGCCAGCAGCGGCTGCAGTGCTTCCTGTACCAACAGCCATATGCGACATAGCTGCGTCAGCGGTGTCCTTCATTCTGGAAGTAACGTAATTCTTACCTGTCGTCACAACCAAATTGGGGATCTCCTGAACCACTTCGCCGTTGAGAGCAACGGTTACATGGCCTGTAAGTTTAAGTTCAGATGTGAACATTGCGAGGTTCCTCTAGGAGTTAAGGGTGAACGTGTTGAGCGCCGAGGTGTTTAGTACAGCGCTGTTGTTGCTAANAACGACAAAACTAAAACTNTCGGTAAGCGAGAAAGAGTTGGTCAGTGATTTGTCAACCGACACTGCTTGGTCGTCACTGAATGCAAACGAATTAGCAAGAGCCTTTTGGAAAGAAAACTCCTGCGAGTCGCTCAACCCAAACACATTGTTTTTGGCTGAGTTGGTATCTTTCCGAAAAGCATCGACAGTCGCGGCGTCGTCCAGTGTGAACGAATCCGAAAAAGCGCGGCTAAAAGTAACGGCGCGATTAAAAACGTCAGATTGAGAGAAACTGTCTGCAAAAGCTTTGGACAAAGTAAACGCTGCTGAATCAGCTAAGGCGAAGTTGTCTGACTTCTCAAGGCTTAATGCTAGAGCAACGACTTGGCTAAAACCAAACGAGTCAGCTAGCTGCTTGTTAACATTAAGAACACTTACATCTGATATTGCGTAAGAATCTGAGAACCCTCGCTGAATCACTACGAAAATATCGACGGTCTCTGAAAACGATAGCGCGTCGCTAAAACTTTTTTGGATAGCGAGTGTTTGGTTATCAGTAAAGCCAAACGAATCGAGAGCTACTTTTTGCTGCTCGAAAGATACTTGGTCAGTAAGACTGAATGTATCGTCACGGAAGTACCGGTTTAGTGTGTCGGGATCTAGAGCGATTTCTGTGGCTAGAACATCTTGCCAACCAATCTCCCCTTGAATAAATCGGCAGGAGGACTCCGCATCAATCTTTACGAGTGATGCTGCTGCTTTAAGGTAAGTTGGATCAGTCTTTTGAGTCATTAGTCAAAATCACCTCTGACCTTAAACTTGATNAAGTCGTACACAGTCTGAATCCCGCCGCTAGCGAACGTAATCTCAATCTCACCCTCAAAAGTACCTGCGGTATCCAAAGTACCAGCAGGAAAATCAGTAGCGACTTTGCCTGCAGACCCGTCAGTAACAGAACAGGTCAGAGTACTTTTGACAGTCGTGCTCCCTAGCTCTCGAAGGCGTAAACGAACTGTTGCTCCAGAAACGTTGATCGGGGCCCATGTCGAACTGTCGTTGGGGTCTAGCGTTACTCCAGACGCAGCTGTGCTGCTGTCTCTTAGAGTGAGAGTCAGTTCTGGCAGGGTATCCCCTGTTACTAAATTGATGGTTTGCGAATACGCCATTCTATATACCTATCGTCAATTCATTATATTAGTGTTGCTAATATTTAGCCAGAAGTTAATAACACCAGAGGACGGGATGCTCTGTGTCCCTGATATCTACATGAACAAAGCTCTTTTCCACACCTACGCCGCCAAAGCCCATCTGCAAGGCGTTCTCTACAACAGCTCTGCGCTGCTCACCACCGTTCACCCATATATCAGCAGCTATCCCCTGAGCATGGGTACCTGGCTTTGCTTTCTTTAACTCTATGGGGTGCTTGTCTGGATCTCGGTACCCAGACGTAACAACAAAGGGAAAGCCACAAGCTTCTCTGAGTTCGTCTAAACGGTGTATAAATTCGTGCGACATATTGTTGTTACCAGTTTCCTGGCAATCGAAATCTTCTATTTTGAAATACTTAAACATTACTCTCCTCCACCAAACATCCAGATAACCCAACCAACCAAACCAGCCCAGATGGATGCTGCAATGGCTTGCCCTACTTTTGCTATAAATGCATTAGAGGCGACCTGCTCTGCGGTCTCCTCAAGCTTCTTTTCGTTCTCATCTAGCCGCCATTCATGTCGGTCTAAACGTCTGTTCTGGGAAACCAGCTTTTCTTCAACTCTAGCTACGCTAGCCAGAATTTCAGTCAGCTTGTCGATCTTCCCCTCAAGGCGGTCAAAACGGGCATTTACATCTTCGGCCATCATGTTCACCTTTCCCGTTGAACGCCTTGGCGTTTTTCATATGTGCGGAGCGCACCCATACCAAGCATGCCCATCATTACTGGATACAGCTGACTCGGGTCAGTCTCTGGAAGAGGGATCCAAACGCTCAGGATTGGGGACAGCAGTACGTTGTAGGCAAGGCCAACTCCGCAGACCCAGCCGATAAAGGGTCGCCAACCAGCGACGAACAAACTCTTGTGCGCGGCTTCGGCTTTATTTATCTCAAGCTGTCCCTTGGAAAGCTCCAGGGCATGTCGCTCGGCCATCGTTGCTATCTCATGAGCGAGTTTGGCTTTCTGGTCTTTGTCTTCGATAAACTTGTCCAAAAGACCGGTTACTGGTGTTACGAGTGCTGCTAAGTTCATTGGGAGTACCTATAGGGCCGCTCTAGCAATCGCTGCGACGCCGAGAATTGCGCCTGCTTGCTCTTGCGGTGAGTTAAATCTACTACCGACGGTTTGATCGATACGTGGGAAATCTCGCAGCAAAACGTCGCCAAGCTCCGCTGTCGGGCCAAGAATCGAGGCCAGTGCTGAGCCGCCCCAATCGCCGTTACGCTGTGCCATGCTCAGAATAGACATAGGGCCGTCCAGTCCTGCGCGCTGGAACACTTCGACAAAATAGGTGCCGTAGTCCATAGAGTCGGTTTTCAGATAATCCATGCTGCCCTCAATACCAGGCAGCGCATAAGACAATCCAACCTTTGCGTACTCTCTAAGTTCAAGACCCAGAGCCGCCAAAGGCATAAAGGCGGCAAGCGTAATAATCAGCAGAGGTGCCATTGCTGCTGCAACCCCCTCGCCAGCCATGATTCGATAAACGTATTCGCGGCCGATACCCGTGAGAATTACTTTGTGGAAGGAATAAATAAACTGCTTCAATTGCCAGACCAACGCGAATCGTGGGTCACTTGCCCACAGCGGGCGTTCTGCAGAATTAGGTCTCAAAGCAGAGCTTTCAACAAACCGATTTATTGCCGCCTTTGCTGCTGCTCCAGCTTCGCCTTCTAAAGAAAATTCATTGGCCTGCCACTCGCGCACCTGTTCAGCTGTTATACCGAGCTGCGAGAGATATCTGCTCGACCTGCTATTCGGGTGGTTGGCATGCTCGACAAGAAAACGTTTTGCCATCCCCGTAGCAAACTCACGGTTAAAATTGGTCAGTGCAGTCAGGCCTGTCCATTTAAAAAACTTGTCTGTTGCCGCGCGCACTTTCGGATCGAGCATGTCACTATCGGCTTGCGACATAAATGCGTTAGCGCTCGCTTCCGGCAGCACAACTCCGACATCGTATGCAAGGCGTTCTGCGCTTCGCTCGCCGTCCCTGCTTTCCTTAATCTGCTGGACGATCTCTTTTAAAGCCATGCCGAAACCACTGAATTCTTTCGTTTGCACGATTGCTCCGGCAAAGTCAGGAATAGACGCAAGCGCTGACGCTGGTAGCAGCGTCATGAGGTTAAAGGCCTGTACGTAGCTTTGTGACTTTAACCACCATGAAGGTAGAGAACGGACGTTGCCCAGGTGGGCATTAATTACCGCGTGAGCGACTTCAAGTTGCTTCGCAGTCAGACCTTTCAGTCCTTCTTCGAGCTTGTTTGTCCCATCTTCTGCCTTCATGTGCCGGTTCCATTCGACACGTTTTGTTATCGCGTTGAGATAAGTGAGCAGTGCAACCTCTGGCTCTTGCACGTAACCAAGATCGCGAAGTAAGTCCTCGATACCATCTACCGTTAGCTTGCGCTCACGCTCAGCTTTCGTACCAGGCTCAAACAGGTCTTTTTCGTCAACAACCAGTTCGCTGTTATCACGAGCATCTATGGCCGCGTTGTAATTAATGATCCGGTCTACAGCTGCTCTTACCGTGTCCTCTTTGGCATCTGGGTCAGCTTTGAGGATGATGTCTATAAATATTTCTGGGTCATGTGAAATCTCTGCGAGATTCAACAGCACAGGGAAATAATCCTCTCTAAAGCCAATATCAGTATTTGAGGGGGCGATATAGTTATCGTGCAACCGCTCGAGGAATTTTCTGACCTCCTTAGCTTTTTCGTTTTGTAGCTCAACAGTCGGGGTTTTTCCCTGGGCCTCTTTCAGAGCCGCCTGCACTTCATCAGTCGTCCAATCGGTGCCAAGAATCTCGAACAGCTCGGCCCGAAATACCTCTCTCTGGCGTTGCATAGCTCTTATGAAACCGAGACCAGATTTGGTGTTACTTCTAATATAGAAAAGATCAGCTACCTCGCGGCCTGCAACCATAGCCAATAGATCATCAGCAGGAAGGAACAAGCCCAATATGTTAGTGGCGTGTGGGTGCTTGGCGGTAAATTGCCTCCCCCAGGTTTTCATCTGCCGAGCCCACATGGCCGAACGGGCCGAGAACCCACTCTCGTTTTCGATCTGCACGCGAATCGCTTTTACAACCGCTTTTTGCTCAAAAGGAACTAAGTCTCGACTGGGGCTGAAATCCGGCTCGAGCTGCGTTGGTGCTTCTTCGGGGGGAATAAGCTCCATTTCAAGTTGCGTGGGGTCGGTTTCCGAAGGCGTTGACTCAGTCGCGCGTTGTTCAGTCACAGGTGTTACGGGCTTACGCGCTTCCATCACGCCATTAAAATACTCGGAAAAAGTTGGATTAACTGCGAATCGCCTACGAAGTCTACTAGCCATGACCTCAAAAGCTTTCTTCAGTCTGTCGACCAGCCGTTTGAAATGACTGTCTACCGCATTAGTTGCAGCACGCTGTTCATTGTTTATCAGCCTTTGCGCCTCTGCGGCAGTTTTATCGGCATACCATTCTTCAAAGGGAGAGTTTGACGCGCCAGACGAATTAGTTTTTGCTTCATACTGGCCAATGGGGGTGCCGCTTCTTTTCGCATAATCACGATCAGCCTCAAATGCCTTGTATAGCCGTTCGTATAGCGGCTTGTTATCAAGCAGCTTATTTATCTCTTCTTTAAATAACTTATGACCTGCAGCCTCATGAGCCGCCACCAAAGCCAGTTCTGCTGGGTTTGTTACAACTAGGTCATTGACCATTGTGTAGGTGCCGCCGTCATATGCCGTGTGGAAGCCCTTTGTCCTGGGATTGGCAAGAGCGGCTAACAAACGTCTTGAGACTTGTTGCGCGTCCAGCGCGGTAGGCGTTGTTTTCTGCGTTACTTGATAAGCTGCTCGCTCAACCGCTGTCTTTCCTAGTACCGACAAATCCTTCGACTTAACGACATATGCGCGTACTTCTTGGGTGAGCAAATCCTCCGCAGCCAGCTGCTTCAAAAAGTTTCCAACAGCCTCATGATCAGCTAGGTCGAGGTTATCTAAAAGTCTTACAAACTTGGCGCGCTGCTCATCGTGCTGCGCTTGCAGCTTCTTGGATTTACGAAACGTTTTCTTTGGGAAGTAACTCTCAATCTGCTTTTTTGTCGCTTTTTGAAAACCGCGCAAACTAACAACAGTAGTAGGCGTCTCAAACCCTAAAGCCGAATGCAATGTATCCAGGGCTAGTTTGACAGCCGCTAGGAGGTCTTGTGATGTCTTGTCTTGCCCCCACAGGCTGTACGTCAGCTTGTTTTTTGGCCTGTTGGCTTGTTTGCTTGGGCCAGTAACAGGTGCGCTACCTTTAGGCCGGTTCTGTGTCGTATCAACATTACGAACGTCTTCAATGTTTATTTGAGTCAGGGGGATACCGTCAGAAGTTCTAGCGCTCTGCTCTGTCATTTCCAACGTTGTTGATAAAGGGGTAGTGGTCTCAATAGAACGGTTCAGCTCCTCTTCTCGAGTCACGGTTTCAACTTCTGGGTCTCTTTCGTCAGCGAGATCCGAAACGCGAACGCGCTCCTCGCCAGGACCAAGGTCTTTTGCTCGGTCTAGCTCTGATTCCGTGCGCCTAACCTCAACTTCGTCGCCGTAATCGTCCGTTATGGTCTTACGCCTTTCGGTGGACTCCCTAGAGTCAGTTACTTCCAGATCGACTAGATCAGCTAACGGGTCAGGTGCGCCAGGTATATAGGGTTTTAGTAAAAACTCCAGCGATACCCTTTCTCCACCCTGATTAAACGCTACAGTTAAGTTCGCGAGATCCTTGACGAGTTCTTTGGTGGGGTCACTAATCGTTTCGAGTATTTCGCTAATTGGCCTGCCCTGCACATCTACTTCATACCCCCTTAACTGAAGCTCGCCCAACATTACGATTAAGCCTTGACGGGCAGATTGCACAGCACCCGATCCGCCAAAAGATCCGGAAGTTGACTCTTGCAAGCGACGACCCGCGTTCATGAGGTCAACGGGGTTCACCGTTATAAACTTATCCGACCCAGGTCTTTTTATGTTGAAAGTTCGAAACTTTTGTTGTGCTTTGCTAGCCTGCGTTACCGCCTGCTCTATAAACTGACCAACGGGAAGCTCTCGTTCCAGCCCTTTCTCTCTTATGCGAACCTTCTGCGTATCAGGTGTAGTTTCAATCTCAATTCGATAGGTCAGATCAGGGTTGGGCTTAATACTCACAACTTCGTCTGGATTAGCCTTTTGGAGCGCGGTGGCTGTTCGCAAAATAGTTCGGGACATGCGTGACCACAGAGGGGTGTCCCAATTTATATCTACATCTCCTCCGAACTCCTGTTCGAATTCAGTGCGCGCCTCGTCAATGCCCTCGTAATTGTTGTTTTCGACTGGTTGATACCGATCGACTGTTCCACCTTTTCTTTCGAACGTGTGCGTACGGGTCTCAACTTCAAATTCCTGGTCTCCTACCTGCTCATTAGAATTTTGTTCCGCTTCTAAAGGGTCGATTTCAACGTCATCTTCCATGAACTGAACATCAGGTTTGGCACGGCGCTGTCTTTCGGCCAGCGCTTCTTCAATCGGCATTGTTCGGAAGCTGCCGCCCTCGGGCATAATCTTTTTCGCTGCGTTTTCGGCTTTTTTGCGATCAACCTCGGAAGTTGTTTCCTCGGAAACAATGTCGCCGTTTTGGTCGTAGACACGAACGACAAGGGAATCACCGTCCTGTTTTGCTCGGCTATACCCAAGAGCCGCCGCCAAAACAGCGTCGCTCGCGCGACCTTTAACCACATCTAGAACAACATTCAGATCGGCGGAGATAATCGTTCCTCGACCCTCAACAAATGCGGAGAAAACTTTTTGGCCGTTTATGTTGAGCACCTGAACACTCCGCGTTCTTTTCGGATCAACAAAACGCGGGTCAGGTTCAGCGCCCGCTACCCAAACAGCTTTCTTCGAACTTGTGTCATTGAGCACCGCGTTTAGCTGAGCATCAATATCTCGCTCAGCTTCAGGCGATGTTTGCCCAGCCCCAGACTCACCGGTGATATCTGCGGCGTGCTGGTTGCTAGTCATTCGTGACTTAATGCCTTCGGCCATGTCGCTGGCTTTATCTGCTACTGAGGCCACGGCATCTAATGCCCCAGAGGCTGCACCACCTAACTCTTTTGTTCCCTGTATAGTGACGGAACCTGCGCCACCAAGCGCCGCGCCCCCGAAAAAGCCAGCAAACAGCGCATTCATACGACGAAGGTTTGCGTCTGCTTCATCGAAAGAGTCATCCATTGCCATACGGTTTCGAATGGCAATTTCTTCTTGCACGCCTTCTGCAGCGCCCTCAATAAGACCACCGCGAGCAAAACCAGAACCTAGGGACGTTGCGAGACGGCCCATGACAGAGTTAGGCCCTGCAGATTTGGACAAGGCTTTCTTCGCCAACAGCCTGACAAGCGCAGCTTCCCCAAGAACACCGACCGCAGCCTGCGGTGCTGCAACCAGTCCAGCCCGAATAGCCTGATCAGGCGTTAACTCCCTTCCGGACTCAAGAGCTTCGCTAACATTAGAGCCCGTCAGCGGGATATATTCACCAGCCGCCGCTCCGCCCAGCGCGCCTCTTGTGAGGCCTCTCCTGAGATAGTTCGCTTCCCTCAGCGCCTCGTAGGCAGCTTGCGCGATCCGTTGTTCATCAGGGGTGGCCGTCTTCTTAATAACCTTTTCTGCTGCCTCCCTTACCAAGGACTCGGCAGCTTTTTTGGCGGTTTGATTCATTGCCTGTCTAGCGACAAGACCACCGACGCCAGCGCCACCTAAAGCAAAAACCGTGGTCTCGATAGCGCTGGGAACGATTTGCCCTGTGGTAGAGAATACTTGCGTTAAGAACCCCGAAAAAGTGGGTTCATCAAGAAACTCCTCAACGGTCTCTATACCCTGCATGGGAATAGCTGCAAACTCTTCCAGGATACGGGCGTTGGCTACCGAGTCAGCCGCGCTGTCCTCTGCACCCACCAGCGCTTTGGCGGCTGCGCCGAAGTAGCTGAAGTTCGCCTGCATGCCCGCGGTGCCCGATCGGACACCACGCTGGAATGATTCAATAAGATTCGCGGGCGGCGAGTATTCTGGCGGAGGTGCTAGGCCTACTGCATTGGTTCTTCGGCCAGCACTAAACCCAGCAACTAAATCTGTGGGTCTCTGAAAAGAGCTGACTAAATCTACGGTGTTGTTCTCAGAGCTGACTAAATCTACGGTGTTGTTCTCGTTGCCAAGCAGGGCCAATGCGTTTTCGCGGTGTCCGCCCATCTGGTTCTCGACTTTGTCGCGGACAGTGCCAGGTGCTCCGCCTGCTGCTGCGTCTGTATAGCTGTAGTTGTTTGGGCTACCAGTGTTGATGATCGAATACAGGTCGAGGATGCCCATGCCCTGTCGATAGCCGTTGGATTGCAGGTATTTTACGACGGCTCCGTCTGCGCCAAGCTGAGAAGTGAGGGCCGCTTCGGGTGTGACGAAGTTTGCGCCGTACTGGTCGGCTTGTGGCTCGCCAAACTGGATTAGGCCACGGTGCTGCCCCCATCTTGTGGTTGGGCCAGGCTGCATGGGGTCGAAGGTGCCACCTGTCTCGTAGGAGATGACGGTTGCTAGGTCGACAGGGTCAGCGCCAAGGGCTGACGCTGATTCGGCGATAAGAGTTGCGAGGTCTTTGCCTTCGAGGTTCGATGAGAAGTCCATTACTTCTTGCCTTTTTCGGACACTTGGTGCCCTACCGCGGTGCTGCGTAAAGGGCTGCGTCTCTAGCTGAACCTGCCCCCATCACGTTTGCCTGAGCTGCGTAGTAAAGAGTATTAAACAGCGGCTGGCTGTCTTCACGGACCTCTGCGAACGAAATAGTCTGTCCGCGAATGCCCTGATCATCTACATAAGCAAAAGATGTTGGCTGGCCGTCGACGACATTTGGGCCAAATTGGATATTACGAAGGTCAAAGTCATCAAGCCTGTTAGGAGCATCTGGACGCAAGAAGTCGGCCCAAAACTCAGAGTTAAACATGCCATATTTGTTGTCCCCAGCCATAGCCTGTAGATAGAGGCTTGTCACCCCGTTAAGACCGCGCAAATGTGCGTTTATAACCTGGGGTGAAGCGCCGGAGTCCAAATCGGTTCGGAACCGTATGTTCGCCCCTGGGAGCAACCGCGCGAGTTGCAACGCTTGTTCTTCACCTAGTTTCGGATTGGCATCAGTAGGGGTACCGTCCTCGTCCATAAAACCCACGATTTTTCCAGCGGAAATTAGAAGGTTTTCAGACGACTCAGCAACTAGCTGAGCTGCCTCACTGTTGTACTGCCCGCTTTCGAGCCTGAATTTGTCAAGATTTAGGAGATAATTTCGGCCCGCTAACGCGATCTGGTCTCGGGCACTTTCTATTGATGCTTGTTGGGCGACGCCTACATCCATATCCCCGCGTTCCATACGGTTAATCAGGTTTTGTGCAAGGGCAGCTTTCTCTGATGAAGAGCCACTGTGTGTCGAAGCCATGACCCAGGCAATCATCCGTTGGTCAGTCGGAGATATCTGGCCCTGCTGCGCCCGCTGCACAAGTTCATCTTCGTTGGAGATACCCCGCTCACTAAGAACATTCGATACCGCGACTTGCTGCTGCTGCGTCGGTACCTCAGTATTTGAGAGGATTGCTTCGCGGACTGACTCTGGCGACAAATTAAAGTCAGGCATGGTCTCTGCATCGAATGCTGATTGACGCTCTTCCGCAACCGCCTGCTGCCGACGCTGAATAAATGTGGATTTTTTTTCGATAAGCCTATCCCTAATTTCATCGTCAGACATTCTTGCTGTGGCCCGTCTCTGCCTTGGGGGAACCCCTTCTCGGTAAGCGTCTATCTCCGCTTGAGACACGGAAGGCGCCTCTAATGTAGCCCTAATTTCATCGTCAGACAGTCCTGCTCTGTTCAATCTCGACCTTGGATCCTGCCCTTCTCGGTAAGCGTCTATGTCCTCTTGGGTGACGGCTTGAGGATCGCTAGCTGCGCTAGATTCGTTCCACTGTGTTTCTGCTTCAGCTCTGGCTTGCGCTAGCAGTTCTTCGGCGTTGCCGCCCTGAGACTCATATATCCTCACCAGCTGATCGACATCGTTAGTCTGGTTCACCGTGTAGTAAAAATCCGAGGCAGCAGCAGGGTCGTTGGTGGCACCTTGCTCCACCGCAGCGCTGAGAATTCCCTGCCGCAACCGAGCCTGAGAAATTTGATCAGTGGCGTTTTCTAAGCTACTCGCACCAGCGAGTAAGGCACTTTGGTTATCCACAAACCCGTCGCGCGTTATCCCAGCTTGGTAACGCGCGTTCATCTCGTTATTGAACTCATCCGCAGACAACCGGACGACTGTGTCATTAGGATCGGCTGACCTATTTTCTGTCATTGGCGCAATTACGCCATTGTCTTTACGGCGCATCATGGGGACGTAAGAGACGTTGCCTTGGTCGTCCTCCTCACGGTTGAAACCAGAGAGCTCTGCTCCCACCCGTTCACCCTGCTCATTAGTGAAATAGCGGTAATCTTCGTTTCCGATATTGGCCAGCTGCGCCAACAGGTCAGGGCGTTCGCTCTGCAGCTTCTCCCAATCTTGAGTGTTCCAAGGGGAAGAAACGTCCCCCCGATGGGCGAATATATCTCCCATAACATTCTTGTAGGAGAGCGTCTCCTGTCTTTCGCGTTCCGCAGCATTTCGAATGTCTTGCTGTTCACGATCTATTTGCAGCGCCGCACGCTGCGTGTTTTGGTTATACCTGTTCTGGTAAAACTGCTGTCCGGTTTGTAATGCGGCTAACGCGCCTTCTGCTAAACTCATCGTCGTTTCCTAAAGTGCAAAAGCGAATATCGCGGCGGCACCCAAGCTACCTATCGTGCTGTAGGTTTGGGCTTTGGAAGCTGCGCTCGCTTGTCTGTATGCGTTCTCCCGTTGCGTATGGTTATTCGCAGCGGAACTTAATTGGTTCAGAGAAGACCGGTTTACGCCCTGCCCAATATTGACCAGATCAGCCAGTAACGCTTGGTTAGCTTCACTCTGGGCAATGCGAGAGTTATTAATGGCGTCAACGCTGCCTAGAGTGCTGGCACGCTGAAGTTGACGGGCCTGTTCTTGTTGCTGAGCTGGTGTCAGCTGGACGCCATATCGAGCGGCGTTGCGATTTGCCACACCAGTCATTAAGCCCTGTGCTGCTGCAGAGTCTTCTCTCGCCTGATCAATAAGCGACGTGTCCGTCTGAGCTTTTTCCAGCATCTCTTCTTCAAACGAACGGTAGTTCTGAACGTAGTCCATGTACTGCTGCCTAGTAATCTGTGCGTAGGCTTTCTCAGGATCGCTTACATTCGGTAATGCAGCAGTACTCGAATAGTTATAGTTCGAATACATTTCTAGTTACTCCCAAAAGGGTTCGTGTTCGTAAATCCGCTAGCGCCCAATCGATCCCTAAACCCAGTAACCTTGTTACCTTGTTGATCAACAGGAGAAAAGAAAGAGCCTGAGGTGAACATCGGGTTGCCCTCAGCATCCAGTCTCTGTACCCCTTCGTCCATCACTGGGGCTTTAGTAGACATGTTCTTCGCTCCCTGCATGATCAGGGACGTACCAATCTGGCCAAGAGCAGCGGTTTTCGCTTCTCTGACCTGCTGATTTGCAGCAGCACGCGACAGCGCTTGTGACGCGCCCATGCTTGCCGCTTGTGCCATACCTGACTGCGCATCAGCGGCCTGCCCTCGAGCAGTTCCAAGAACACCAAGTTGCTGCTTATTCTGGATATCTTTCGCCGCAGTATTCGCCTGCGCCATCTGGCCCTGGTAGGCCTGCGCCATATCACCGCCGCTGCGACCGGAAGCTGCAGCGTCGTAGTTTGCTCCGCCAGCAAGAGTCTGCATGGTGTCTGCATTCGCACGTCCGCGTAGAGTTTTTTGCCGGTCGTCGCTGCGAGACTGATCACGCACTTGTTGTAACAGAGGATCGTACTTCTCTTTGAAGTACCGTTGCTCAGCCATAGCGACCGCCGCCGACGCTTTTTCGGCTTCGCTAGGTTGGTAATCTGCTTTCTTTGGCTTGCTACTCATTACAGTTCTCGTGTGTAAACAACCGTATCTTTCTTCCAGTTTTCGGCTAAGAAGTAGTCCTCTAGGGCCGATACCGGCGTTCTTAATTCCAGGTTCCTAAAACCATTTGCTCGCGCTAAGTCAGCAAAAAAAGGCATGTACTTAATCGCGCAACTTTGCCCCCGCTCCCTCGTCCAGGAGAGCCAGAACAACAGGGTTCTGTCCCCCGTAAACTCATCTATCTCCGAGGTGGTTATCGCAAACCCCTCGGGGGCGACCCAAAGTTGGGCCTCTCCGTTTAGACAAGCCGCGTAAACGTCTTCTGGTCTAAACGTCAGCTGAGGTTGCTCAGCTAAAATCTCTTCGATACCGCGCTTTACCCATACCCATTCAGCCCTGATATTGGCGGCTATTGGGTTAGTAGGCTCTCCGACGACCGCGGCCGTGTCTTTTTGTGCTGATGACTCCACCATATTTGACTTTCCTCGCGATACTGGTGTCTGCGTTGCGAGCTCTACGCTCCGCCTCATCCACACCTTGGTTAAATAATTGCCCGTAGACTCCCGCGCCTTGGAGATCTGACCAGTCTTTATTTGGAACTCGTAACAAGCGGAACAAGGCACCGTTAACGATGGTGTCTCGATAATCATTCATAACGTCGTTATCGCACGCGGTGCTTGTATGCGTTGGCCTGAGAACGGCCCGAACTATAGTGCTACCGACAGTTGTCGCGCCTGGAACAGGGGCCAATATGAAAGCCTCGGAGCTTTTCTGGACGAAGTACTCGGGTGCGCCTGTCTCTTCGCGCCATTTGGGTAAACGTTGTTCGAGCAAAGAAGTGCTCAAAGGCTCTAAATCTTTACCTTGGTGTGTCACCCACAAAATCTTACGTACCGAGGTACCTCGAGGTGCTTCAAGGTCATATTCGAAAATGTTGGCTAATGTAGTTACCGGATCTAACTCAACCTGATATACGTTCGCGCGCTCGCAAAGCTCTATCACGGCTGACCGGATGTTGCTCTCTATGAGAGTATCAGGGCACCCAGGCACCATCGGTAGAATTTCAGGTAGTAATGTCTCGTAAGAAATCGCCATTCACTACCGCCTAAACGACTGCTGCTACGGAACGTGCTCTCTCCGCATTGGGGTTTGTCATCGCATCGATAGCCCCCTTCCCAGTAACGGACGTTTGAAAAAGCTGATAATGGCTTCCTGCACGTTGTTGGTTACCCGCGAACTCGGCGTCTTTCATGTACGCCATGTATAAGACATAGTTCATGATCGCATTAGCAAATATGTCAGGGATTGACAGGTTGTCTGATGCAGTAACGGTCGCTGGGTTGGCTGAGTAAACCAGCTCAACATAGGCGTCCCCGCTAACACCTGGATATACGTAAAAGTTTCTGGGGTTCGACTCTTCATACGAATAGTGTTTGACGATGTTCGTATGGGCAGCATCACCTGACACACTGGGGTCGTGCCAGTCTGGGGTTTGTGAATCTAGTACTGCGAGGTCAACCAACCGTATCGATCGTTTACCCACACCGCCGCTCGCAGCGGACATGTTGCGTACAACCTTTAACAGTCTGTTACCCGCTGAGGGGATCTCTTGCTTGGTACCCGACGTAAGCGTCACGGTAGTGTTAACAGCGCTAGCGTCCGGCTTGAGCAACGCAATCTCACGCTGCGCATCGTTGACCCATAAGACAAGCTCGCTGGTAACAGGCCATCTAACGCCAGTGGTGTCTTGTAGTACTGCTTGGACTCTATCAATAACGCTTTGAGCTGTTACTGCCATCTTTTATACCTATGAGTTAAGGATCGATTCCCATGCAGCTTCTCGGGCATCAGCATCAATCGTTCTGCCTAGCGCCTTGTTAACAGCAGCAGCCTTGGGATAGCCATCGGCTTTGAAATTCTTTGGGTCACCTTCGTCCATCATTTTTTCAAGACATAAAATAATGTCCTGATCGTTAGCGACTCCGGCGTGTTCTTCTGCGCCCTGTGGGGCGGCTTCTAAGCCAGGGTTGGTCGGCTTTTCTTCAACGACTATGTCGTTATGTTCTTTTGCGCCCATTTGAATGGCTAGCAAGCCAATCTCATCGGCTATTTCTCGTGGTACACCTGCTTCAAAACGAACAGCTGTGCCTCCTAGAGTTGTGATAAATAAATCTTTGTCACTGACAATCTTCATGATTATTACCTGTAAAAAAGGGCCCCCTCCGAAGAGGGGGCGGTAGACTTACTGGGCGGTATCGAGAGCGACGATGCCGAAGTCCTGTACAGAGCCACTGATGTCGCTGTTGTACTTAGGCTTACGGAGACCGAAGATCTTGCCTACGCTGATACCAGACTGGTTGCCATAGTCGAAAGTATCTTCAACCATTTCAGGCAGACCGATGTCAGCCAGAGCCAGAGCCTGAGCACCACAGAACAGAGCACGTCCACCAACTACGTCAGCGTCAGCACCCCACTTGTAGCCAGCTGCGCCAGCGTTAGAGGAAGTACCAGTAGTTGCACCAGAAGTGTTAAACACATGGCGGAACTCGTGGATCATCACGCCATCGACCATCAGGCTTGAAGTACCAGCGAACAAGCTGTTGCTTGATCCACGTACACCAGCGTTACGGACGTTAGCGATGAAGTCAGTATCCAGCTTCAGGTTAGCCATCTGCTGTGGAGTTACAAACATGTGGAAAGTTTCCTGGTTACCAGCACCACGAATACCACGAATGTAGTTGTCTTTAGCAAAAGCCTTCAGGTTAACGATGTGCTTGTAGCCAAGTGTATCGCTATTGGTTACAGCAGTAGTGTCACCAGCTGACAAGTCATTGCCGTTGATTCGCAGGTGACGATCTGAAGTAGGGGCAGATACGTCGGAAGCAAACTCAAGGTCAACCAGCTCATGCCCAGCAGAACCAGAAACAGTTCGCAGGCCACCGTTGTTCTTGTGAGTGTAAGCAACGCCAGACATAGACAAAAATGCCAGCTGGTCGCAGCGGTCAGCCATTGCATAAGCAAGAGCGTCACGAGACTGTTCGCGGAAGTTAACTACAGTTTTCTGGTCGGTCATACGGCCAGCGATGCGGTTAGCAAAACGCAACTGATCCAGCTCAATGGAGATGTCATACGCGCGGAGGGCTTCTTCATTCCCTTCTAGCGTGTTGTCACCAGTGATGCCGTCGCCAGTCATGTCAGCGAGCAAAGTGATGTTAGCTTTGGTGCCTTTCTGGTTCTTAGTCAGTTCAGTAACTCGCTGAACCATTGCGTTAGAACCTGAACCAGCGAACTGGTTAATGAAAGATTGGTTGCGAGCTACTTTCCAGAAGTCGCGGCTCCAGGCTTGGAGTTGGTCGCCAGTAAGCGTACCGAAATTTGTTAAAGCCATGATGGGCTCCTAATTAAATGGGTTAAATAATTTTGTGGCACACGCCACTTACTCAGCCGACTTTAGGAGCGGCTAATCCGTATTCCCGTATCGTGGGACAACGAACTAGCGCTTATTAACGAGGGGCGACCTCGGCAGGTTTTACGCCTTATGCAGGCGAGGAATACGTTTTTTACGGCTACGGGCCGACCACATATCGTTGTGATGGACGAACTTATATTGAATATTAGTGGAACTAATATATCAATGCAACACCTTAACGCAAAGGATTACTCAAATAATCCATGCCATCCCATAAATCTTGGATTTCGCGTTGTAAAACGGTGACTTCTGACTCAAAGCCATCGATGCTTTCCGCGAACTCATCGATTTGTTTCACCACCAACTCAGCGGATGTCACGGTAGCACGCATGGTTTCAATATCCCGCTCAAGCTCTGTCACCTTGCCATCAATCAAGAGCAGCGCCGCCTGCTGGTCGGCAATGGTTTTGAGATTAACACCAAGCTCTGCCAGCTTACCCTGGAGTTGAGACACATCATTGGCGTTAAGCTCCTGCTGAATTAGCAGTATCTCCTCTTCTAACGGCGCTATATCGGGGACAGATATAGCCTCCACCGCCTCTAGGCGTGAATACAGTGAACTTGCAGTCCATACCCCACCACCAAGGGTAGTAGCCAAAGAGAGCAAAATGGCTATGTACACTCCTTTAAATGAAGTGTTTCCAATCTTTAACTCGGTTTCAGCTAAATCAACCATCACTCGCACCCTTCGCTAAACATAAAACACCCGTATGCAAGGTGTGTTGGGCCAGTTAGATAGAGGTCAGATTCAGAACCCATCAGCAGTACTTCAGCTTCTTGGACGTATAAGTCGGGCAGATAAGAGGTGCCGCCGTTCAGATACACAGCAGAGGCATTATTCGTACCTTGCCACTGCATCTTCACCCACTGCCTATTGCTGTCATAGCTTAGCGTCGCGAACTCAGCGTTGCTGTTGTTGTTCTCAGCGCCGGTCTGGAGAAACGCCACCGCGTCTTCGCTCGAAGCAACAGCGATATATGCGCTCGCGTTATTGGCATGAGTCTCGATGTCATCAACTGACTGGTTGTATGTATCTACCTGTTCCTGGCTGACCTGCAGCGTCTCAGCGCCAGCTTCGACAAAGCTCTGAACTTCGGCTTGCTCTTCCGCCGTAGATGCTTCGGCGGCAACTTCTGCGACTTCGACAACCGCAATCATTTCCACCACCACATCGGTAAATATACCAATGGCGCTGTCCATCAGGGCGAGTTCAGTAGCAGCCTGTTCCTCCAACAAGTCCTGAACAGATCCATATGGCTGGAAATTCTGCATACCAGCCAGCGCATCGTTGTAAGCGGTTAGCTGTTCGGTGCTAATGTGCGCGTTCTGCGACAGTGTGCCGTCGGACAGGCCTGCGCCCGTCGGGGCGTAGTCCATTCCCGCGCCGACGATCTTTATGCCGTAGTCGATCTGGTTAACTATCGCGCCGGACGCATCTATTAAGTTGTCTAACTCAGTCGAGTGAGCTGCGGAACCTGCTACTAACAGACTCAATATCATCAATTTGTTCTTCATCGGATTCGATACCTATATCAAGGATTGCGTTGTACCAGAGTTGTGTATCGGTGAATCTGGGTTCGGGCGGCGCATCAGTGATCAACGCGCGCCTCACCATTCTTACGTCACCGTATTCTGGAATGTATAAAGATGGGTTTAACTTCATCAGCAGAAATGCTGACTTCCCAACAACCAATCGACCTTGCTGCTGAATAGGGCAAGGAGTCCCTGATAAAAACATTGACCGCCAGATGTCTTCGTCACCGCACATCCTGGCGATAGCCGCAACCGTCATACCAAGCTCATTTAAGAGCCGAGCATCACGGCGTCGGTTACAGTCTTCGTCCGTGGCGTAGCCGCCGCGTGTGATACCGAGGATACCTGTCTGCAAGGATGATCCTGATCCCTGTAGACAAGTCTCGATGCCATTGCTCATGTAGCTCGGGGCAACAGCAGAGTAAACAGGCATATCGCTACTTGAGCCCGCGCCGTTATATGTATTACTGACAGACCTGTCCTCAGTAGTGTTGTTACTGGAGACAGTGCTGTCCACATTACTTGTGTTTAATGAGCCCTCTTGGCTGTTTTGCGTTTGGCCTGTCGCGAGACTGGTGGAAAAAACCAGACTCGCTAAGAGGACTCTTATCATAGGTCACCTATATCGAGCGGTCTTTTTAGCGATCTTCCTCGGTTGTTTATTAATATGCCTCACCACTTAACCTTGTCGGCCCAATAGGCAGCAGACATCTTGCCTTTCGAGATGTTCCTAGCGTGTCGTGCCTTGAAGCTGGCGCGTTTTTTCTTCATACGCTCGGACTCACCTTTCTTCGGTTTACCCGCAGTACTAGCGCCCTGCTCTCCGAAACGAATGGTTTTGATTTTGTCACCCTCTTTAGCCACAACAACGTGCGACTTCTTGGGGTGGCTTGGCGTCCTTTTTGGTTTGTTGTAACCCGAGACTCCAGCTCGGGCTAATCGTGGGTCTTTTTTAGTANCCACTACAAAATATCACCTCGTAGACGTTTCAACGTAGCTTCTGGCAGCGCATCAAACTCTTCCTCAGTCATGGTAGAGAGATCGATAACGTTATCACCGCGGTTAGAGGAGCTTTCACCTGGAAGTTCTGGTGGTTGAGCTTCTGCGGCTTTCAGTTTCTTGCTGACTTGCGCCCGTTTTTTAGCCACTTCGTCAGTTTTTTGCGCTTTCCCAGCTAGACTTGGCGCACTTTCTTGCGTTTGATCTAAATCGCGGTCTTTAACAACGTATTTCACGGCTTTTGAGAGTGCGTCGACGGCTTCGTATCCTTTCATAATGAAAGCATCACGTAGCTCGACGACTTCGTTGGTGTATTCCTCGCTAAAAGACTCTGAATTGCGGTCAAAAACGGGGTACGCCTCTTCCATCGCAGTCGCGGCTTGCTGCAAAGCTGTCATCTGACGGTCTTGGTTGACCGTTTGAGACATCTCTTGCCGCATTTCATACTCTAGCTGCTCTCGTTCTGCTTTGCGGATCTCTCTTCTAAGAGCAACCGCTTCCTGCGTCTTACCATCCAGTACCATGTTTTGGTACTCAACTTCTTTCGCATCGAAATCGTACGCCTCGGGGGCTTCTTCGGGCTTTTCATTCGCTACATTGATCTCGTCTAGCTGTTTTTGTAACGCTTTTTGCTTGGCTAATACCTCGTCGAGGCGTTGTTTCGGCACCATTGGGCCTTTCTTAGGCTTAACGAGCGATAATTCCGGTGTTTCCTCAACTTCGGCAGCGTTTTCTTCGTTTTCCGCGGCTTCTATTTCTGCGTCGTCCTGTTCAGTTCCCTCTTCGGGCTGCTCGACGCTTTCATCTTCAGAAACAGCTTCGGCATCTTCGTCAACTTCGNNGGNTTCTTCACTTTNATCTTTAGCTTCCTCCTCTTCAGCAACTTTTTCCGGCTCTTCTTCCGGTGTTTCGAAACTCAAATCCAGCTGAGGACTATCATCCTCCTCTGGCTTGTCAGCCCCTGGCATCACATCAAACTCCAGTGCTTTTTCTTCCTGTTTTTCTACTGCTTGGTCTTTCTTCTTACTCATCTAAGAACTCCTATTAGTCCTGTTGGTGTTTTGAAAGGCAGCGGTTGCCAACTTAGTTGCTGCCGAGGTTTGAGACTGGTTTTCGCGAACGGTATTAGTTGCAGAGGAGAGTTCTCTCCTCAAATCCAGCTGCTCCTGGTTCATCTGAATCTTCGCCTGCAGTTCAGCCATACGCAGTTGCGGATCAACCTCAGAAACGTCCTGTACCTTGGCGACGTTAACGGCGGTTTCTGACTGAAGTTTGCGCACCTGNGCCTCGGCTGCAGCAATTTCAAGCTGCAGCTTCTGGATAGATGCCTCTTGCTGGATAGCCAAAATCTCTGCCTGCTCTGGCGTCGGTGGTTCCTGACCTGTTAGCACGCGAATGCGCTTAGCCAGCTCTCCTTTCTTCGCCAGGTGGCTGTACTCAACGATGGCATCATCAGGAATTGCAACTCCGGCGCTACGCAGCGCAATGGCTTCAGCGAACTGAGTCTCGTCGAAGCTGTCTCGTGCAGGCATAGTTGCAACAACCACATCGTACTCACCCAACGTCAGGTCATTGATAATCTGACCTTCGGGCGTCATCTGGTTAATCACCATAGGCTCGCGCGACTTCAGCGGATCCTGTTCGTTGGTAACCTGTATGACGCGCTGCTCGGTGTAGAAAGTCTGCACGAGATTCAAAATCTTCTCGGCCAGGTACTGACGGGTCTTTCGCAGGTTATCCAACGGCACCTGAATCATGATCGCGCCGCGGTTCTGCTTGGCCTGTATGGCGATACCAGATACTTCGGCGCTATCGGTGCCCAACATTGAGTCGTTGATACCTGATATGGCCTTAATGTTCGCTTGCGCCTTCTGCGCAATGCGGTCGAGCCCTGTGGGGACCTGATTCGGCTGAATCTTCGCCGGTGCGTTGGTGCCGCGCGCGTACTCCAGTACCAGCCCAGTCTCAGCGCCGTGTTCTTCAAGGTCATCGGCAGTCATACCGACCAGCGACCCGCTCTCAATCATCCAGCCACTATTAGCTGTGGTATTAACTATATGCAGCTCTTGGCTTGCAATCTTGTTCAACTGCTCCTGCGGAGAAAGTAGGTTGCGAACCACACCGAAAGGTCGCCCTCTTCGGAAATAAGCGAAAAAAGGAACAATGGTGAAGTCGTTATAAGGAGACCAGTCATCGTGCAGAACGACCTTGTCGCAGGTAACCGTCCAGCGCACTTTACGCACCATCTTGCTAATCAGCGTTAAGTTGTAGTCCTTCGCGAACTTCTTACATTTGCGCTCGTTCCAGGCATCTGGGCACTGGCGCTGGTCACCCGTGTCAGGGTCGACAAAGAAAGATGCGTGCGCAAGCTTCTTGTGCTGGCGCTCAACGACACGCAGCGACTTCACGTTGCGGTATTCTTCGTCACCTGGGACACCGGCTCCGAAATACTCGTCGGCATTTTCGGTATCTCCGTACCGCGTCTCCTGATACTCAACAGAGTCAGGACCGAAACTCATACCGTTCTCTGCAACAAAGAGCAGCCGCTCTGCGCACTTCTTACCGTACAGCTCTTCGATTTCGTCAAGTGTCATCCACCTGGTTTCGAACACTTCGTTCCAGGTTTTCGGATCTGCATCCTTCGCATCTGGATCGATGAGTATGTCTAGTGGATCTTTGGCAGTGATTCGAATCTCACCCTCGACGTGATCGCTAAAGTCCATGCGTACATCGAAATAACCGCGGCCGTCCATAATCAGGCCGTCGCTGAAGACCTGCNNCTCCACCCAGTCCAGTTTGTTGCTCTCACTAATCTGCAGGTACAACTTGGTCAGAGTATGGGCAGTCTCTTCTATACCGCCGCGTCGTGGTTTGAACTGAATATCAGCACGCCGCGTAGACTGTTCACCAAGGATGGTGTTAACCGTTGGCAGGATTGTGTTAATGGTCAGTGCCGGACGACCTTCGTCCTCGAGCCTCATCGCATCTTCATAGTCCCATTGATCGCCGCGATAGAACTCATCGCAGCGTTTCGCCATACGAACATATTCCAGATGCCCGTTATCTCGGGCTCGCTCGTAGCGCTCCCATTGGGTGCGGGTTATTTCTTCTTCCTTCTCGGGGGATATCTTAGGTTTGTTATATGCCATTGTTATGAGCTCATAGCTGATTTAGTGCGTTCGCCTTTAAGTAATCCAGGGAGCCTGTCTCTCCAACTTGGTACGTGTTCGACCTTTTCAACGAAGGTGCTGAACTCGGTCATCATTAGACCGATCCAAGCCAAGGCATCTACCTGGTCGTCGTGAACCCCATTCGGGAAGCGCAATAACTCTGCTACCAAAGGGCCAGTAAATTCTTCATCTCTGGGCAGGAAGACCATGCCCTGTTGCATCCGGCCCTGGATTGCCCGTGCTCGTGCTTCTTTATCTCTGCGNCCTGTTTTGAGGTCCTTGAAATACGCCTCATACAGTCCACGTTCACGAACACGCTTCTCGAGGAACGGCCCGAGGGCCATCTCGATATGTCCTTTCTCAATACCGATGATTGATGGCTTCCAGACTTCGTAGAGATCAAGAATCTGCTCCACCAGTTCAAAGCCATCAAAACGGCCACGTACCATGTCCATTACGTACATCTGGTCGTGCTCGTCTACACCGACAACGATACCCACGGTGTAGTCATTGCGGTCGTTCTTACCGATCGCCAAGTCCCACGCGCAGTAGTAACGCATGCGGTCTTCGTCTACATCCTCGCGGTCGTAATACTGAATCATCTCTCGGGTGAAATAGTCGCCATCATCAGCGACGGGGTTCTGCTGATACAGCGCCGACCAGTCTCTAGGGCCAACGGCTTTCTCAATACGAGTAAGCGCTTCTTCGTCGTAACGTTCACGATGCAGGGCTTCTCCCTGTAGTCGGAACTCTTCATCAACCTCAGCTCTGGCTGGGTAGTTAACAACTTCCCACTGNTCNCCATTGTCTGCAGCTGCTTTAAGGAGGCGTCCAGCAAGATCGTCATCGTGCCAACGAGTAAGGATAACCAGCACACCGCCACCAGGAGCGAGACGCGTATACGCCGTTGACGTATACCAGTCCCACGCACTGTCGCGCGCATTCGATGATTCGGCGTCGTCACGGTTCTTTACCGGATCGTCGATGACAAGGATATGAGCGCCTTTACCAGTAATACCGCCACCAACACCGGCAGCAACGTAACCGCCGCCAGAAGTAGTAAGCCATGCTTCAGCAGACTGCGACTGTGGGTCCAGACGAGTTTTAAATGCTGACTTAAATCCCTCTTCACGTAGGAGTCCACGAACTTTTCGGCTGAACCCCATAGCGAGCGACCCTGAATACGAGCACGATATAAACTCGTGCTCAGGGTTTCTGCCAAGGTGCCAAGCCGGAAATGCCACCGACGCAAGTGTACTTTTACCGTGTCGGGGAGGCATGAATAGCATGAGTCTAGGACTTTTTTTGTCTCTAACATCGCGAGAAAACTCCTCTAGTCGCTTACATATATCTTTGTGTACCCATCCCGCCTGGTAGTCNGGGTTAAAGCGTTCTACAAAAGGCAGCAGTCGTTTACGGGTCAGGAACCGCAAAGCGAGTTCCGCGCGCGCCTTCTCTTCTAATGATTCTTCCTTCGTAGGCTCCGGTTCGGGGTTCGCGGGTTGTGGTTCTTGCTCCGCGATATCGGCCTTACAGTAGACACAGAGTCGNTCGTCCCCCGAGTACAGTGTCTCGGGGTGCGACGCTTTACAGCGTATGCATTCGACCTTGGGGACTTCTGTCATCCGTCGCTTTTTGGTTCCAGGTAGTCGAGGTCTTTACCCGCGATCTTCAACAGGTCTTCGTCAGTCATACGTTCGAGCTGCTTGGTACCGTTAATGTTGATGTTTACCTGCGTGGCGTTGTCTGGTGCAGCAAGACCATGCAGCTTCACCAGTGAATCGGTGGTGTTCTTCATCTCAGTCGCATTGGCTGAGCTGCTATACGCTTCCATGTACATCATGTGTGCGTGCTGATTGGTGAACTTCACCTCTTCACGCATCTCCTGTCGAAAATAGTCGATCGCTTTCTGCACTTCGGGGACTTTTGCGGCGGCGTAGGTTGCCTGGGGGGACGAGTACCCCGCACCACGACCCGCGGCCGCGATTGTCATACCCGAACTAATGAGCATGACCAGTTTTTCCTGCTGCATGGTTAGCGATCCGCGGCTTATGCCCATATACGGCATATGCGACTCGAACTCGGTGTGCTCACTGACTAGTTCAGTGACGGGTTGCTCCGGATGGTGTGCTTGTTCCATAGAACTTTTGGTCGTCAAAATATACAAACGCAGGCGCGCCATCGAACTCTTCGTATGACAGCTCTGCGACCCATTCTTCGGCGTACTCTTGCGAGTGGCCAGCGGCAACTATAATTTCGACAGCTTTTTCGTAGTGGTAGGCAAGCACTTCGCGCCCGTTCCGGACTGTAGACCCAATAATCGCGTCATCTAACCCGTCAATTGCTACTACTTCGATGTCGTTCATCCGGTATATTAGTCCCGCTAATATTTATTTACAAGAAAAATCGTTAATCGTCCTGACCCACCAGTACAACATGTCCTCAGTCATACTGTGTTTCATGATGTTCACGCGGTAACAAACTAACTGAATGTTTTCAGGTGCATAACCAAATTCGGGGCTTATACGGTCCAGGGACGCGTTGAACTCTTTAAATCCGGAGCCGTCTTTATGGTGCGTGAGTATCACACCGGAAATCGCGCACCGCCCTTCCTGCTTCTTCCACAGTGCTACGAGGTCATCGACCGTGATTCGCCAATCGATGTGCGC
>JGI26260J51721_1000218_pt1 | contig 25067 bp, 24 predicted proteins | sample SaaInlV_120m_DNA_4_FD_51721 | JGI IMG/M metagenome (IMG submission 51721)
TTTGTTGGCAAACTCTACAAGATAGTAGTTGCGCTCTTCACTGACCGCTTTGTCTAACGCTTCTCGTTCCCAATTTTCGAGTCCTTCAAGGAACGAATTGTAGGCATTGCGCTCTTTATTGGTCACCGTAAATTCATCGTTCTCGTCATAAAAGTCGCTGACGTCAGTATTACGCTCTACCCAAGTGCGCATACCCGCATCGCGGTTACGCTCACTGAATAACGATGGCGAAAAGGCTTTGTCGTCTTCGCGCTCACGCACAAAATCGATATCGGGATTCTCCGTATTCATTTCCATTTGATACACGCGCTCTAAGGAAATATCGACGTGGTCTGTGGTGTAGAACCACCCACGCCAAAACCAATCGAGATCAATACCCGAAGCTTCCTCCATTGTGCGGAAGAAATCCGAAGGCGTCGGACGCTTGAATTCCCATCTGCGCGAATATTCTTTAAAGGCAAAATCGAAAAGTTCGCGGCCCATAATAGTCTCGCGCAAAATATTCAGTGCAGTAGCAGGTTTCGAATACGCATTCGGACCAAGACGCAGCACGCTATCTGATTGCGTCATCACGGGCACTTGGTTGCTCGATACCATATAGTCGACGATGTAGCGCGGCTCAACGCCCCACGGAATTTCAGCATCCCATTCACGGCCAGCAACGCCATCGAGATAGCTATTGATTCCCTCATCCATCCAGGTCCACTGACGCTCATCGGAGTTAACGATCATGGGGAAGTAAAAATGACCGACTTCGTGAATTACGACCCCGATAAGAAACCGCTTCTCAGCCAGCGTATAGGTTCGGCTGCCATCGTCTTGCAACGTTGTACGTGGTCCGTTGAAGGTAATCATCGGGTATTCCATACCGCCAACGAAGCCAATATTAACCGACTGTGCAGTCGGATACGGGTAATCAAATGAGAAACGGCTATAGACCTCTAGCGTGTGAATCACCGACTCTGTTGAGTATTTTGCCCAGAGGTCACCGCCCTCTTTTGGCCAGAACGACATGGCAACCACCAACTCCTGCTCGGCGCCCTCTTGGCGATAGCCTTTTGCGTCCCAGATATATTTGCGCGACGAAGACCAAGCGAAATCGCGCACGTTTTCGGCACTAAATCGCCATGTCTTTGTTTCGTTGGTGCCTTCGGCTTCGTTCGCTAGAGCCTCCTCAGGCGTAACGATCAAAATTGGTCGCTCGGCAGTCTCGGCCTCTCGGAGGCGACGTCGCTGCTCATCGGTTAGTACTTGGTTTGCGTTTTCAAGCTCACCTGTCGCTGCCACGATATGATCGGCAGGGACAGTCATGGCAACCTCGTAGTCACCAAACTCTAGCGTGAACTCACCCGAGCCCAAGAATTCCTTATTCGTCCAACCTTCGTAATCGGTATAAGCGACAAGACGCGGGAACCACTGCGCCAGCGCGTAGATGGTGTTACCGTTTTCACCTTCGTCGGCAAAGTGCTCGTAACCTGCGCGCGGGCCTATTACGTCGCCATTAACGATGTTGTAGCTATAATCGATTTTAAAATCGACCGAGGCACCTGGGCGCAAGGCGCGCGCCAAATCGACTCGCATCAATGTGCCGACAATGGTGTGATTTAGCGCGTTGCCCGCCGCATCAACTACCGACTGAATATCGTATCCAAGCTCAGCTTCTTCCATATACTGAATTTCACGAAGCTGACCAAGACTTACACGCGCAGGCGAACCTGGCTCGGGGCTAGACCGGTTGAACGTTTCGCTCAGTTGCGCAATAGAATCGTTACGAAACCGGTTTTGATCAAGCTGCAACCAGAGATAGTTGAGCGTATCGGGGGAATTGTTCTGATAGGAAATCGATTCAGTGCCCTGAATGCTGTGCGTCTCTTCATTCAGTATGACATCGATATCGTAATCGACTTTTTGCTGCCAGTACTCATGACCCGGCTGCCCCGCCGCGTTGCGGTAGACGTTGGGCGTCGGCAAAACTTCGTCTAGCTGGCGAAATTTATCTTGGTAGTCGCCTTTAGTCTGCTGGATACCCTGCGCGACTGCAATGCTGCTCAAGAGGCTCAGAGCGGCGCCAAAGCAGCTTATCTTTAGGGCAGCAGCTAAGCCTAAGGCCTTGAATTTTGGATCACTCATAAGTAGATTCCCTGTTAGTTTGTTTCGTTTCATAACATCCCATCGGGTTCGCTACGAATCAGGTGAATAGAATTTTTAAGCAGTGCGCTATGATACTCTTTTTAGGCGCCCTTGGCAGGTTTTAGGCGCCCTTGGCAGGCGCATTCCGGGTAAAAATTTCACCCCACGAGTGCATTCACGCTTAACAGCCAGACACAGAGACGAGCATAGGCAGTGCTAGCAAAATTGAGAAAACAACCATGGATCTAATCGCTATTGCAGTCCCATTTTTCCTNGCGCTTATTTTGGCTGAGTTTATTTATGGCATCNCTCGCGGCCGCAACACCTATCGCCTCAATGACACAATTAACAGTCTTTCAATGGGCTCACTCAGTTCACTCAGCGGGCTTGTGATCGTAGGTGGATCAGCCTTGATCTATGAGTTTATTGTTAAGACTTTCCAGCTTACGCAATTACCCGCAGAGTCAACCCTTGTATGGGTTGCCACTTTCATCCTGTATGACCTAGCCTACTATTGGAAGCATCGCCTAGGTCATGAAGTCGCTCTGTTTTGGGGCTCGCATGTCTCTCATCACCAGAGCGAAGATTACAATTTAGGCACAGCCCTTCGCCAGACAAGCATCGATTTTCACGGCTTTTTATTTCTAATACCCTTCTTCATCGTTGGCGTGCCAGGCGAGGTCTTAGTCGCAACGGTTAGCCTCAACCTGATTTATCAATTTTGGGTGCACACGCAACATGTACCTAAACTTGGGCCTATCGAATGGATTATGGTTACACCCTCGAATCACCGCGTTCATCATGCACGCAATGATCAATACGTAGACAAAAATTACGGCGGGGTTTTCATTATTTGGGATCGCCTATTCGGCACGTTTCAAGACGAACTTGCCGAGGAGCCCGCTGTTTATGGTCTGCGTAAGCCCTTGAATAGCTGGAATCCACTCTGGGCGAATACCCATGTCTACTGGCGGCTACTAATCGATTTCGTCAAGATGAAAGGCATCAAGAACAAAGTGCAACTCTTGTTTAAACCACCGGGCTGGCTGCCCGCCGACTACACGAAAACCTGCAAGGCCGCAGCGCCTGTCGATTTAAAATCGAAATACGACCCTAAAGTTGCAGGCATCACTCGGGCCTATGTGTTCGGGCAGTTCATCATTACTGTGGTTGTAAGCCTCTCTCTCGCTGAACTCGCCACCGTGGCGAGCACAGTCGAGCTGTGGGCGGCGGCAGGCTTCATCGCACTGTCGCTCTTTACCCATGGCTATATCCTAGACAAGCGAGTGCGCAGCACGCCCTTAGAATGCAGCCGGCTCTTGCTCGCTGTGGGACTCGCGTATCTTTTGCCACTGGGTGCAGCGCTTGCGGCGATTTTAAGTTATTCGGCCGCCGCTTCGCTGGTTATGATTGCAGTAGGGCTCGTAATAAGACGTCCTATTTTCGCGGCTGAAGGCAAACGGAATGATGACGGCCAGCTAAGTCAAGAACTGTCAGACGCCTCCNCCTAAGCCCGCCCTGAAGAGCGGTAGCTGACCTATCCGAAAGGGCAAGCACCCAGCACAGAGACGCAGGCCTAGAGCGCGATAAGCGGGAATTCGTCGATCAAATCACCCGACTGGATTTCACGCAGTTCAAACTGTGCTTGCTGCGCCTCTCTCAGGGCTTGCCTAAGTGTCTTACCCTCCTCCAGATCGGTAATCACGAACGCAGCCCTGCCGGTTAGAGTCGCCAAAGGCGCGACACTCACTGGGTTGAACAGATACTCGTTATTCTCGCTGAGCAAGCCTTTCACGCTCGCCTCGACACTTAACGCCGCACCTGGCACCTCATCACGCACCGCGCGATAGAGGGAGGAATCGCCGCTGGCATCTACTACCCGAAGAAACAACTCAACGTTTCGCGTGAACAGTTCGGCATTCTTCACTTCAACAGTCGGCGTATAGATAGGGTAGCTAAAGCCTACCTCAACGATGCCATTACTCGACGCATCTGTTATTAGTGCGCTCAGAATCTGTTCTCCTCGAACACCTTCTCCTTCGCGCTGGGGCAGCAGAAGATAGTAGTAGAGGCCGACGAAAAACAGATAAGGGATAACGAAGAATCCGGCAAACACGCTAGAGGAACGCAAAAATGGCGAGAGCCATGGGCGCACACCAAAAAGCGCAAAAATCCCCACGGCGGCGCTGAGCAGCGCTCGCAAGGGAATAGCGAAGGTACCGACTAAAACCGCATTGGCATCGAGCCAATAAAAAAGAGCAACGGCAGATACCAAGTTCAACACGGCCAACATGCGAATCATCACGTTACGCCTTAACGACGATTTCTTCGCCCTGGGCCTGTTTGTCGGCATGATAAGACGAGCGCACTAGTGGTCCACTCGCAACGTGTTTGAAACCAAGTTCTTCGCCAAAGACGCGGAGTTCGTCGAACTCATCGGGATGCACGAAACGTTCGACTTTGAGGTGATCTTTGCTGGGCTGCAGATACTGGCCTAGCGTCACCATGTCGACATTATGGGCGTAGAGATCGCGCATCACGTCTTTCACCTCGTCGATAGTTTCACCAAGTCCTAGCATAAGCCCAGATTTGGTTACGACCTCGGGGCGAAGTGCCTTATAGCCTTTAAGGAGATCGAGTGACCATTGATAGTCGGCGCCTGGCCGCGCTTTTTTATACAAGCGAGGGACAGTCTCGAGATTATGATTAAATACATCAGGAGGCGTGTCTTTCAAAATATCCAAAGCAATTTGCATACGGCCTCGGAAATCTGGGACCAGCACTTCGACCTGAATTTCGGGATTAAAGCGGCGAGTCTCGCTAATGCAGTTCGCGAAATGTTGTGCCCCACTGTCCTTCAGGTCGTCGCGATCGACAGACGTGATCACGACATAGCTCAAGCCCATTTCGCTTATCGCGCTGGCGAGTTCGGTNGGCTCATTCGCGTCGAGTGCGTTCGGCTTGCCGTGCGCGACATCGCAAAATGGACAGCGCCGCGTGCAAATCTCNCCCATAATCATAAANGTAGCGGTGCCATTGCTAAAACACTCGCCCAGATTAGGGCACGAGGCCTCTTCGCAGACAGACGCTAGTTTATGCTCNCGGAGTTTTTGCTTGATGTGATTGATTCTTGGCGANGCAGGGATTTTGACGCGGATCCAATTCGGTTTGGTCGGCAACTCGTCNGTTGGGATTACCTTAAGCGGAATGCGCCTCACCTTATCGGCACCACGCAGCTTCTCACCTTCNACTAATACATTCCGGCGCTTTCGCTCTGTTGTCTCTGTCATTNTGACTCAACTCACTTCGCCGGCAGGCCCGGCTTTCAGATTTCTGCCCCGTTCAATAGGGCTTGTGTTATTTCCGCCAAACCCCGTAAGGGGTAGCATGAACCTAGGTTCGGTAGCCAAATCTGGGGAGTAACGCGGCTACTAATGCGCTGCTTACTTCTTGCATGAGGTTACGTTCAGCATCCACCGGGCCGATCAAGTCGGCGACCTGTGTCACCCTGAGATCCTCGAAACCACAGGGATTTATTCTGTCGAAGGGCGACTTGTCCATGTCGACATTAAGGCTGAGGCCATGATAGCTCAGTCCGTTCTTTATGCGTAAACCAAGTGCTGCAATTTTAGCACCGTTAACGTAAACACCCGGTGCGTCGGCGCGCCGCTCACCCCGAATATCAAACGTCGCTAACGCCTCTACAATGGCTTCTTCGATAAGGTCCACGAGCTCGCGGACGCCCATTTTTCGACGTTTTACGTCGATCAACAGATAACCTACTAGCTGCCCAGGCCCATGGTAGGTCACTTGTCCACCGCGATCGATATGCACAATGGGGATATCGCCCGCATCGAGGATATGTTCTGACCTGCCCGCCTGACCCTGGGTGAAAACCGGCTTATGGCTCAGCATCCAAATTTCGTCGTCGCGTCCCTGCCTGGGATGTTCGGCGAGGTAACGCATCGCTTGCCATAACGGCACATAGTCTTGCAGCCCTAGCCGCCTTACTTTAAGCCCGATTTCGCTCGGCCTTGTTAGCGGTAGACCAGCCGCGGGTTTAGCTTGCTCCCACTTATACGCGTCTAAACGCATTCTAAAGCACCATCTTCACGTGCTCGATTGTCTTCAGCTCTGCAAAAATATTTTCGAGCTGATCGGGGCCGGTGGCAGCAATGGTGACGCGAACAGACACATAATTGCCGTTTTTGCTTGCATTGAACTCGATCAGCTCTTCGGATATTTTCCCTGCGTGACGNTCGAGCACATTAATCGCCAGCGCTTCAAAACCAGGCGCCGACACGCCGATAACCTTAATGGGGTANAGGCAAGGGAATTCNATCTTCGGCGCTTCCTGATCNGTACCNAGTGGCGTCTCGGTGAACGTGATGTCTTTGGTCATTACACCGAGCCTATGAGAATAGATTGCTGAAAAACAGGGTTAGCCAGTCGATGAAGCGCTTAAAAAGCCCTCCCTGCTCGATAGCCTGCATAGCGACCACGTCACCGCGGTATATGAGATCACTGTCGAGCGTAACATTGACCACGCCCATGATTTGACCACCTACTAAGGGAGCGGTGACCGCCTCTTCAACATCGACCGCGGCGGTTAGATTCTCGCCCTGACCGCGCGGAATAGTGACAAAGACATCTTCTGTGACGCCAAGGTCTACAGTCGACTGTTCCCCTGACCAGACCGGCACATTGGTTAAAACCTGCCCTTCGCTGTAAAGCTGATGGGTTTCGAAATATCGAAAACCATAGGTGAACAACTTTTGTGTCTCGATTGCGCGCGCCTCTGTGCTCGCGGTACCCATGACGACAGAGATCAGACGCATACCATCGCGTTCGGCAGAGGCCACGAGGCAAAATCCGGCTGCATCTGTCCAGCCTGTTTTAAGGCCGTCGACATTACGATCGCGAAACAGCAACGAGTTGCGATTAGACTGTGTAATGCCGTTGTAGGTGAACTCGCGCTCGGCGTAGATCGGATAAAAGTCTTTGTGTTTGATGACNGTTTCGCGTGCGATTAACGCGAGGTCACGCGCCGACATCGTATTGTAATAGAGCTCCGTATCGAGTCCACTCGCATTCATGAAGAAGCTTTGCTGCATGCCCATGACTTCGGCGTATTGATTCATCATGTCTGCGAAGGCTTCTTCGCTACCCGCAATATGCTCGGCGATCGCGACGCTAGCGTCATTGCCCGACTGAATAATGATTCCGCGCAGGAGGTCTTCGGCGCGCACCATCGTATCGACCCCAACGAAGGTCTTAGAGCCCTCCATACGCCAAGCCTTCTCACTGATATGCACGGGCGTGTCGAGCGTGAGACGACCACTGATGATCTCTTCGATCGCGATATACGACGTCATGATNTTNGTCAGGCTTGCGGGAGGGAGCGCCTCGTCGGCGTTCTCTTGAATCAATACNTGGCCAGTTTTGGCGTCGATTAAAATGTAACTCGTTGCCGCTATATCCGGCGGNCGAGGAATAATCGCCGGCGCTGCAAAAGCCCNTAGGGTAGGCAGCATGCCAAGGCACAGGGCAAAAANGANATTGAATGTGCGCAGGTTNAATCGGGCTCTTGATATCATGGGAAACTCTACTCTTTGTCTGAATTTTCTTTCGCGGCTCTTCTNTTGCTTTCTCTTCAAAACACCAAGGTTAGGGACACCACTTTGCCGCTTATCGATTGCCTATGATACTCGGTCTTGAGCGGAATTATTGACCGAATTTAAGGTTATAGAGAGCGAATGGAAGTCTACCCCGGTATTCTACTGCCTACACAAGGCAATGCCTACGCGCCACAGCCGATAGCACCGAATAGTCAGTGCTTTGCCCCGTTTTTGTCATGCTTCGCCCTCGTTCAGACCCAGCATTTGATTAATCGAGTTGAGCTAGTCAGACACGGTGTAGGGAGTACCGAGATTAGCTGAAGCGACGCGCGCCTTGAGCATGTCGACCTCAGTCAGATCGCTTAGTGGCCCGATGCGAACGCGATGCAAAGTCTGACCCTGTGACGAACGCACCTCTTCTATTCTAACGGGCTGTCGAGTAAGGCCCTGTAGCTGCTTTGCGACCTCTTGCGCACTACCGCGCATCGAATACGCCCCAACTTGAAGGTATTGGTTGGCGATTTTGCCGCCGCCGACCCGTGCTAGCTGCGGCTGCTCGATTCGCTCACGAGGGGCATCTCCCTTCACCACGATAGCTTCTAGCTCAACGCGCGCCGTTCCCCTATCAGCATAGCCAAGTTTTACCGCTGCGGCGTAGGACAAATCGATAATTCGATCACCGTGAAATGGCCCGCGATCGTTAACGCGCACCACGATACTGCGATTATTATCGAGATTGGTCACCTTTAAGAAACTCGGAATCGGCAATGATTTGTGCGCAGCCGACACTTCATACATGTCAAAGATTTCGCCATTGGAGGTCTTATGCCCATGAAATTTTTCGCCGTACCAAGAGGCNACTCCGCGCTCGAAATACCCTTCNTCGGAAGACATCACCCGATAGCGCTTGCCAAGCACTTCGTAGGGACTGCGGTTTCCGGCCATCGTGCGGTTAATCGCAGTAGGCACCACGTCTCTCACCTCGGAAGCCTTCAGCACCCGCGTCGGGGCACGGTCTTGTGAGATCTGGTATCGACCCGCATTCGGTGAGGCAGGCGTTGCCGACGGACTGCTAGCACACCCGACGAGCATGACCAGCGCTGGCAGAAGCAACGCCTTAGCTACGCAGCGCACACCCCAACGCACCCTCTCTTCGATGCGCGTAATAGCGCCCAGAACAGCCTCAACCGATGTGTCGATCACGTCCACTCTCATTGTATTGTCTCACTGTGATTGGATTAGCTTGGGTATCTGCGCGCCCCTCATGCGAGGGCGATTCATCACGCGGTTACTCTTGTAGGGTAGCGGTAGCAGCAAAGAAAGTTTGAGTATTTTAGTGCTCTGCCCGCCTTTCTAGCTCATTGCGCTGCCGAGGAGACGCGACGATTTCTATCGTGGCGATTTATTTGCGCTATGAGTTTGTATAGACATAAGCAATCCGAAGCCAATAAATAGCGTCACAACCGCAGTCCCGCCCCGCGAGATAAGTGGCAGAGGCAAGCCGATAACGGGCAGAAGACCCGAAACCATCGCCATATTAACGAAAAGATACAGGAAAAAAGTGAGCGTAATGCTGCCAGCCAAGAGGCGACCGAACATGTCACTTGCGCCGAGTGCTATGCGCGCGCCTCGCATAATGACAAAGAGGTAGAGTGTGATAAGCACCAACACACCAATCAACCCAAACTCTTCTGCGAGCACCGCTAGGATAAAATCGGTATTACTTTCGGGAATGAAATCTAAATGCGACTGCGCGCCATTCCCATAACCCTTGCCGTAGACGCCACCCGAGCCAATCGCTATCTGCGACTGAATGATGTTGTACCCAGCACCGGTTGGGTCTCGGTAAGGATCGAAGAAAGTCAGTATCCTGTTCTTCTGATGCGGCTGCGCCAGAAACAAATACCACGCTGGCGAAGCGATGACCGCCGCGGCGATTCCTGCAAAGACAAATCGCCAACGCAGCCCTGCGAGAAGCAAAACAAAAATGCCCGACATAGTCACCATAAGCGCCGTGCCCATGTCGTTCTGAAGGACAATAAACGCCGCAGGAAATAGCGTGAAGACTCCCGCCCAGAAAACATGCTTTAAATTTGGCGGCAAGGCGCGGCTGGCGAGATACCAGGCGAGAAGCATAGGGACAATGAATTTTAACAATTCAGAGGGCTGGAAACTTGGTAGCCCAGGGAGATCGAGCCAGCTCTTTGCTCCGTTCTTTTCAACCCCAATCACCAATACCAGACCCAGTATCAATAACGCCACCACATAGACTGTGGGAGCCCAGCGCCGATAGAACTGAATATCGAACTGCGCGACGACACACATAACAAAAAGACCGATGCCCATCGTGCCCGCTTGCCGTGTGACAACCTCAGTATCACCCGCAGTGGCGCTATTGAGCACAAAGAGCCCAAATCCACAGAGGGCGAGCAGGCCCGCAAGAAGTATTGGGTCAACATGAACCACTTGCCAGAAACTGCGCAGCCTGTGTGGCTGAGAAAAACTAACATTCGACTGGCGGACGAAATCTCGATTACTTGGCGCCTTCACGTGCGCGCCTCTTCTACGCAGGCGCCGGACGCTGTGGGTTGAAGTGAGGCTACTCTCCTGCCCCGTTTAATCATGCACATGACCCTCATGCTCGGCGTTGGCGAGAGTGAGAAAGCCTGCAGCTGGATCAGTTGACTGCTGTGGCGCTCGGCCAGCATCAAAACTGAGCAGCGCATCGGGGTCAGTCGCAAGCGAGGTGAAGTCGATCTGCAAGATGTCGAGTAGATACGCATCTATTACCGCTTTTGCGACTGGGCCAGCAACACTGCTGCCATGCTGTCCATTTTCGACAAAAACCGCGACGGCAATCTGAGGCTTAATAGTAGGGTGCTGCGCTGGCGCATAGGCGACAAACAGCGCGTGGTCTTTATTCAAATCCGACACGTCGATATCTTCGCTCTGCAGAATATCTTGGGCAATACTTACGACCTGAGCGGAACCCGACTTTCCTGCCATTTTGTAAGACATCTCGCGATCAGCGCGAGCAATCGCCTCGTAAGCGGTGCCATAATCTCTAAACACCTGCGAGTAAGGCCGGTGCACGACCATCGTCATCGATTCTTCGATATAGCGCCAGTTGTCCGGATTATCAATCTGAACATCTGCCACGGGGTTTAAGTCTTGCGGTTCAAAAGGCTCACCGTCGACTGCTGCCAGCATTCTCGGTTTAACGACAACCCCTTTATTAGCCGCGATCGCGGTTGCGGTGGCTAGCTGCAATGGCGTCGCCCACATGTAACCCTGCCCAATAGAGGAGTTAATCGTGTCCCCCGGATACCACGGCTCGTTCCTTGTTGCTTGCTTCCACTCGCGCGAAGGCAGTACACCCGTGCGCGCGTAACCAACATCCAGCGTAAAATTTTGACCAAAGCCAAACTGACCTAGAAAGCTATGGATAGTGTCAATACCCATGCGATAGCCTAGGTCATAGAAAAAGGTGTCGCAGGATTGGAATATTGCACGCTGGAGATTGGTCTCGCCATGGCCCCCACCGATCGCTGTTCGCAGCGTATAGTCGCCCCAGCGATAGCGCACGCCGGGAAGCCTGAAATACCCGGGGTCCTGAATTACAGTGTCTTGATCAGTGAAACCGTGCTGCAACCCACCAAGGCCAATGAACGGCTTTACCGTCGACGCCGGTGGATAAGGGTTGACTGTCCTATCAAACAGAGGCGTGTTGACGTTATCGGTGATGAGGCGTGAGTAATCCGCATTGCTGATACCTGTTACAAACAAATTAGGATCGAAGCCTGGCTTGCTTACCATAGCTAAAATCCCTCCGGTATTCGGATCGATCGCAACGACCGCACCACGCTGTTCGCCAAGTGCCTCGGTGGCAATAAGCTGCAACCGATTCTCTAAGAAGAGAGTAAGGTTTTTGCCTGCAATAGGATCGGTGCGTTCGAGCCGCCGCATAACCTGTCCACGGTTATTTTTCTCGACAACCTCGTAACCTACCTCGCCGTGTAACAGCTCTTCATAGGTGCGCTCGATGCCCGTCTTACCAATGTGGTTGGTTCCGCCGTAATTCTCGCGAACGTCTTCTGCGAACGCATCGAGCTCTTCTCTGTTGATCTCTGACACATAGCCAACGGCGTGCGCATTGAGGTCGCCGGCGGGATAGCTGCGAACGAATTGGGGCTCGATACTGATACCGGGAAGACGATGCGCGTTCACCGACACCCGTGCCTTCTCTTGTTCGGTAAGCACATAGCGAAGCGGTATAGAGGAGAACGGGACGCGGCGGCGCTTGAGCCTCTCACGAAATTGCTCGACGTCTTCGGACTCTAAGCGAATCAAAGAGGACAGCAGTTCGAGAGTCGCATCGATATCGTCGACTCGCTCTCGAACAACCGAGAGATTAAAGATAGGTTGATTGTCAGCAAGCAGCTCGCCGCTATGATCGAATATTAGCCCTCGCGCTGGCGGCACATACTGCGAATGGAGGCGATTCCCATCTGCGCGCGAAGCAAAGTAGTCGTACTGAGTAACCTGAAGATTGATGAGCTTAAGCAACAGCGCGGCGAAAAGAAAAACGACAACAGCACTCGCAACGACCATGCGCCTTGCGAAAAGCCTTCGTTCAGCCTCGCGATCTTTGAGCTGCCACTTGCCTTCCAATTCCTACTCCGCTTGTCACTGTCACAAAGTTCGACACCGTGAGTCGACTAAAGTTTTACTCACTGCGTTGTATTCACTGCCGCCACACGATTGATTAAGCCCTGTGGTAAGGGTGTCCTTTACTCAGGCTGGTAGCGCGGTAGAGCTGTTCGACTAGTACCACTCGCACCAAAGGGTGCGGCAAGGTTAGCGCCGACAGCGACCAGCTCTCATCGGCACGCGCTGCGCATGCCTCGGACAATCCATCTGGGCCGCCGACTAGCAGGCATACATTACGCCCTTGGCGCTTAAAGTGCTCGAGCCTTGCCGCCAGCTTCGGCGTATCTAATACTTTGCCAAGGACTTCGAGGCTTACCACATAGTCGGCCTCTTGGACGGAAGCTAGAATCGCCTCCCCCTCTTTCTCTCGACACACCTCGGGGCTCTGAGTCTTTAGCCGTTTAGCCATCGGCAGTTCGAGCAGGCTAAATCCCAAATCACCGACGATCCGTTTGCTGTATTCGTCGACACCTTCCTGCACCCAGCGCGGCATTTTAGTACCTATACTAATCAGCTTAAGCTTCATGCTCGGCTGCTGTATTGGCGATTGCATCCTCGGCAGGCGCCTTGAAACTCCAGAGTTCTTCGAGGTTATAAAGTGCGCGCATAGGCGCAACCATAAGATGAACGACAACATCACCGAGGTCGACCAACACCCACTCGGCGGCTATTTTGCCCTCAATGCTTTTGACAGCTTGCCCTGCTTCTTTTGCGGCCTTGTCGACAGAGTCTGCGAGCGCTTTCACGTGCGTGCTTGACGTGCCGGTTGCGATAACCATGAAGTCGGTGATCGACGTCAGCCCCTGAACGCTGATGCTACGAATCTCTTGTCCTTTCATGTCACCTAGCGCTGTCACTGCCAGTTCGGCGAGCTGCTCGCTGTTAAGTGCTTTTGAGTTTTTCAATCTTAAATCCTTATTTATTAGTAATTTACTTAATTTAATTAATCTTTATTATCACTTTTTCTGTAGAGTTCGTGCATCTCTATATAAGCCTGTACTGCACTTGGCAGCCATCCCTCTCTGCCACGGTCTTCAGTTAGCCCTTCTTTACCAATCGCCGCACGAACAAGGGAAGAAGACAAAGGATTCTGCAGCTCATCGAGTAAAATAACCTTCCCTGCAGCAGCGCTAAAAAGCGCCTCGGGACTCGCCACCTGTCTCGCTTTGAGCTGGGTGAGGTCAGCGCTTTCGCGCGAGACAGAAACACCTGGCCGTGAAACGACTGCGAGCAAATTTTCATCTAACAGTCGCTCCCATCGCTCCCATCGAGGCAGCCCTTCGAAGGCGTCTCTTCCAAGCACGAAGACAAAATCGGTGTCCGGGTCCGCTGCTCGCAACTGCGTAAGCGTATCAACACTGTAGGAGACGCCTTCACGCTCAAGCTCGATCGGGCTGGCTTCAAGTTGCGGTTTTTTTGCACACGCAAGTCCCAACATGTCGAGGCGCTGGGGACCGCTCGCGCTAGCCGCATGCCGATGATTAGGCAATTTACAGGGGACGAGGAGTATTCGATCTAGACTCAGCGCTTCAACTGCGAGTTCGGCTACGGCAAGATGGCCGCAGTGCACGGGGTCGAACATTCCGCCATAGACACCGACCCTCTTCCTCATGTGCGGATATGCCCATCCCCTAACACGATATATTTCTGTGAGGTCAAGCCCTCTAACCCCACAGGCCCGCGCGCGTGCAATTTATCGGTCGAAATACCGATCTCCGCTCCAAGGCCATATTCAAATCCGTCGGCGAATCGCGTCGATGCGTTAATCATCACCGAACTCGAATCCACTTCGCGTAAAAAGCGCTGCGCCTTCGTGTAGTTCTCGGTAATGATAGATTCGGTGTGCCCTGAGCTGTATTGATTAATATGTGCTATCGCCTGGTCGAGGCCATCGACGACTTTGACCGACAGTATGGGCGCGAGATATTCCTCACCCCAGTCTTGCTCTGTTGCGGCGATCGCAGCCGGAACCAATGCCTGAGTTGCAGGACAACCCCTTAACTCCACCGCATGTTCGGCAAACTCAGCGGCGAGCACAGGCAAAAGCGCCGCTGCGACTGATTCATCTATGAGCAGTGATTCGAGCGTGCAACAAGTGCCGTAACGCTGTGTCTTAGCGTTAAGCGCGACGCGCACTGCCTTGTCAAAATCGGCGTCGGAATCTATATACAGATGGCAATTGCCGTCGAGATGCTTGATGACCGGCACGCGTGAATCGCGGCTTATGCGCTCGATCAGTCCCTTACCGCCGCGCGGAACGATGACATCGACATACTCCGGCATCGTGATTAAATGGCCTACTGCGTCTCTATCTGGACGATCTAGCACTTGCACGACATCGACGGGCAACCCTGCCTCGCCAAGTCCTGCCGTGATGCACTGCGCAATCGCCTGATTGGAATTGAGGGCCTCTGAGCCACCACGGAGTATCGTTGCATTGCCCGATTTAAGGCAGAGACTCGCCGCTTCGCAGGTTACATTCGGGCGCGACTCATAAATAATACCAATGACACCGAGCGGCACGCGCATACGCCCGACTTGAATACCACTGGGCCGCGGCTTCATCTCGCTGATAGCGCCAATAGGATCGTCGAGTGCAGCAACCTGTCTAAGCCCTTCGAGCATGGCATCAATCCGTGCCGGCGTCAGTTCGAGACGGTCGAGCAGCGCCGCGTCGAGGCCTTTTTCACGCCCTGCGGCCATATCCTGCGCATTGGCTGCCAGCAGGGTTTCCCGCGCGCTATCGATGCGCTCGGCTATCGCGATAAGCGCCGCGTTCTTCTGCCCCGTCGTCGCTTTCGCGATCATTGCCGACGCGGCGCGCGCGCGTCTGCCCAGGTCAGTCATATAGGATTGTAGGTCTGTCATCTGCTTTCCTAGCTCGGCGCGCCTTTGCATAGGCTCGCCAATTTACTTTACGAACCCTAAGTATACCCTAGGCCGCGGGCCGCGGTCTGCCGCTCAAGGCCAAGAGATTGGACAGAGGCGGTAGCTAGCGCTTATCCTCGGATTCCCAAGCAATGCGCGAGAAGCCTACTCAGAATGACTGAAACACCCGAGCAGCAACCAGATCAAGACGTAATTTCGGCAACTGGCGAGACTGGTGCCAGGGAGGCGACTATTCTTCAGGCGCTCTTCCCCGTTGCAACGCTTGTCCTTCTGCTCTCCCTGTCGGTCTATTTATTCGGCGAAGATGCAAGCTACGGGCCCAACCAGATCGCACTCTGTATTGGCGCCGCTTTTGCAGCCGCTATCGGTTGGCGCAATGGTTTAAGCTGGGAAGCGACCGAGGACGCTATCGTTGCGGGCATCACTATTTCTCTTAAACCAATCCTCATTCTCTTTAGCGTTGGCGTGTTGATCGGCACCTGGATTCTATCTGGCACCGTGCCAACAATGATTTATTACAGCCTCCTAATACTCGATCCCTCCATCTTCTATGCGGCAAGCTGTCTCATTTGCGGCCTTATCGCACTCAGCATTGGTAGTTCTTGGACCGTCGCTGGCACCGTAGGTATTGCCCTCATTGGCGCTGCGGCAGGCCTCGGCCTATCTCTCGAAATCACTGCCGGCGCGATCATCTCCGGAGCCTATTTCGGTGACAAAATGTCGCCCCTATCAGAGACAACAAACCTCGCTCCGGCGGTAGCAGGCACGGATCTATTTAGCCACATCGGCCATATGATCTGGACGACAATACCCAGCATTATCATTGCTCTGCTGCTCTATCTTGCGCTCGGACTCAGCATCGATACCAGTGCGAGCGCCGACGATCTTGCGATAACCATGCGCCTGATCCAAGACAATTTCACCATAAATCCGCTGATGCTATTACCCGTGGCTGCCTTACTTTTTATGGCGAACAAACGCCTTCCACCAATACCCACGATTCTCGCCGGCGCGCTTATCGCTGTCGTGTTATCCCTCTTTTTCCAGCAACCTGCGCTAGCTGCGATGGCCGGTGACTCGTCAAATATGACATTAGGGATTATCAAAGGCATTTGGCAGACGCTGTTCGATGGCTTCGTACTCGATAGCGGCAATGCGACACTCGATGATTTAATGACGCGCGGCGGCATGAGCTCGATGCTTAACACGGTGTGGCTAATCCTCTGCGCCATGGTGTTCGGTGCCGCAATGGACTTCACTGGCTTACTACGCTGTCTCGTTGCCTATGCTCTGTCATTCGTTCACAGCACCGGCAGCCTGATTGCCACGACGATCGCCACCTGTATTGGCGCGAATATCATCACCTCAGACCAGTACATTGCGATCGTCTTACCCGGTCGCATGTATAAGCAGGAATACGCGAACCGCAACCTAGACCCGAAAAATCTCTCTCGAACCTTAGAAGACGCAGCGACCATGACCTCGCCTCTGATCCCATGGAATACCTGCGGTGCTTACATGGCAGGCACACTCGGAGTAGCGACGTTCGCCTACCTCCCGTACTGTTTCTTTAATCTTATTTGTCCCGTCGTCGCTGTTATCTACGGCTTCTTAAACTTTAAAATTACCCCGCTCGATGAGCATGGCAACGAGGTTCCCGAGGCTGCGAAAGCTTAGTCGAGGCCCATCTCGAGAAACGCAAGGAGCTCGGTGCGCGAGAAGTCGCTTTCGATCAGCGACTCCTTCATAGCCTTCGCGAGTTTTTTCACTCTGTACTCCGCTCGCGAGGCCAGAGAGCGCGAGCCTAACGCACATTCATACTCGATTTCGCGTAGCCCTTTTCCACGCAGAGAGCGCGAGCCCCGTCCAGACCTATGTTCTTGGAAGCGCCTTGCCACATCGGTGCTGATGCCGGTGTAGAGACCTCCGTCTTCGCGGCGCAAAAGATAAAGGCTCCAACAAGGTGTGCCTTTTTCTGCCGCTGTCACGACCTTTGCCGGTTTTGCGTTTTTAACCCCATTAGCTTCGTGCAACGGACTAAAGCACTTGCCAGTGCAATTTATCTAACCTAGCCATGCCTTCTTTCTCGAGCTTGATGAGATGCGCGCTCATCGTTCGCTTAGCCCAAGGCAACAGGTGCTCGCCCACATCGTCGTAGGCGCTCACGACAAGTTCGTCGTCGGTACATGGCGAAAGCAAACGCAGGCGCTCGAGTATTTTCGCTTCGCGCTTAAGGCGATGAGCAATCAGTTTTTCAATTTCGGTAAAGGGCGCAGGCATAACGTCCCCATGCGCTGGCGCAAGCGCAACGAGTGGCAGCTGAAGCAAGCGTTCAAGCGACGCCAGATAGTCACTCATGTCACCGTCGGGCGGCAGGATCACCGGCGTAGTTCCCTGCAACACATGATCCCCTGTAAACAAAAGCCCCTCCTCCCTCAACAAAAAACACAGGTGGTTGGAGACATGCCCAGGGGTATGAATCATTTGTAACGAATAGGACCCTGCTGTGTCCCGGCACTCAATGATGTCGCCATCGGCACACTCAATATCGGAGACAAAGCTATGGTCCTGGCCCGGTGCTTGTGGCGCATTCAGCCCAACCAATCTTGCGCCAGTCTGCTTCGCGAGTGCAAGCGCGCCTGGGGAGTGATCACCGTGGGTGTGGGTGACTAAAATATTCACCAATGTCGCGTCGCCGATCGCAACCAAAAAATTCTGCAGCTGCACAGCATCGATGGGACCCGGGTCGATCAGAGTGAGTTTGTCTGAACCGACCAAATACGTATTGGTGCCCGGTCCGGTCATGGGCCCTGGATTCAATCCAAGTATCCGGCGCACCGGCACCTCTCCAGTTTCAAGGTCTACCGCAATACCAGGTTGCAACAAATTCATCGAATGCTCTCCCCACTGCTTAAAAACAATATCCAGGCGGCGCTCTCATCGATTGTGATTCGCAGCCTACGTGCTAATCCCCTACGTGCTGATCCAAAGCTCGCTAGCCTCTATTCTCTCCGCTTTATAGTATCGCGAACCGGCACTTAGCCCCAACTCTGCACTCCCGACAATCTGTTGCGGTATGCGTATGGAGTTCGGCCGTGTTTCACTTCATAATCCGGTGCTACTCAAAAGGCACAACGCACGACGTTGGCTAGCTAAAAAACAGGGAAGCGCATGCACTCAATAAAAACCTACAACCAGATCTCTAACCGCGGACTAAGCCGTTTCTCAGCAAAAGACTATATTGTCGCTGGTGACGCGATAGGCGGCGATGCGATTTTACTGCGCAGCCATAAACTTACTATTGATGAGGTGGGCGACGCACGAGCGGTTGCGCGCGCTGGCGCCGGCACCAATAACGTGCCGGTGGCTGATTGCACCGAACGCGGAGTCGTTGTTTTTAACACCCCCGGCGCCAATGCCAACGCAGTGAAAGAACTTGTCCTCTGCGGATTATTACTCGCCTCTCGCGGTATCATTCCAGGTATTGCTTTCGCTGAGTCACAGGCTCATTTGAGTGACCACGCCGAACTCTCCAAGCTAATGGAGCAAGAGAAAAAGCGCTTCGCTGGCAGCGAAATTGCCGGTAAAACCCTTGGCGTAATAGGCCTCGGCGCCATAGGCTCGCTCGTCGCAGAAATGGCGATAGGCTTAGGCATGAAGGTCAATGGCTTTGATCCGGCACTCTCGGTCGAGGCCGCTTGGCGCCTTCCAAGCAAGGTCAAACGCATCGAGAATCTCAGCTCCCTTGTCGCCAGCTCTGATTTTATTACGCTCCACCTGCCTGCAATCGAGGCAACGCGCGGACTCATCAACGACGAAATCTTCAATGCCATGCGCCCCGGCACGAGCCTTATCAACTTCGCTCGCGACGAAATTGTCGACGCCGAAGCGCTCCTGAGAGCACTCGACGCGAAAAAACTTGGCCGCTATGTCTGCGATTTTCCTCGGCATGAACTCATGGGCCGAGACGATGTCATCGCAATGCCACATATCGGCGCGAGTACTCGAGAAGCAGAAGAAAACTGCGCTATTATGGCCGCAGATCAGCTGATGGATTTCCTCGAAAATGGGCATATACGCAACTCGGTTAATTTCCCCGCTCTGACTCTCGACAGAGCCGAAGGCGCCGCGCGCGGCACCCGTCTCGCGATAAGCAATCGAAACGTGCCGAAAATGCTAGGACAGATTCTCGCTGTTCTTGCTGATCAAAATATCAACGTGCTCGACATGATTAATAAAAGCCGCGAAGACATTGCCTATAACCTTATAGATTTGGAGAGCGAGCCCTCAGCGGACTCCCTCGCTGCAATCGCCGCGATCGACAATGTGATTAAAGTCACGCTCATTTAGTGAGCTAATTACCACACAATACAAAACAACTTTTGGGAAAACGCTATGACACAGGTTTACAATTTTGGTGCCGGCCCTGCGATGCTACCTGCAGAGGTTATGAAAAAAGCGCAGGCTGAATTTCTAGATTATCAAGGCATGGGAGCTGGCGTCATAGAGATAAGCCATCGCTCTGACGAGTTCGATGCTGTATTGAATCGCTGCGACGAACTGCTCAAAGAGCTCGCTGGCATTCCCGACAATTACAAAATTCTTTATGTGCACGGTGGCGCGCAAATGCAGTTTTCTGCGGTGCCGTTAAACCTACTGGGCCTGAGCGCGACTAAATCAGCAAGTTATATCGAGACTGGCACTTGGGGCGTTAAAGCACGCAAAGAAGCCGCGCGCTATGGCAACGCTACCACCGCAGCAAGCAGCGCAGAGACGGGTTTTGACCGCATCCCTGAATTTGATGTCTCGAGCTTACCGGCAGACACGGCTTATTTACACATCACCAGTAACAACACGCTTTACGGCACNCGGTGGCACAGCTTTCCNCAGACCGGCACTATCCCTCTGGTCGCAGACATGACCTCGGAATTTTTGTCACGCGAAATTGATATTAGCCAGTTCGGCATAATTTTTGCCGGCCTACAAAAAAATCTTGGNCCAGCAGGGTTGGCGCTCGTCATCGTTCGCGAAGACCTCCTNGGCCATGCGCTGAAAGANACCCCCTCATTACTCGATTATAGCGTTTACGCGGGCAGCCATTCGCTCGCCAATACTAACAACACTTTTGCTATTTACATGATGGGCCTCGTGCTCGAGTGGGTAAAACAACAAGGCGGCGTTGCTACTCTCGAAGCTCAGAACGAGACAAAAGCCAAACTCCTTTACGACGTGATCGATGCGAGCGAATTTTACCTTGGCGTCGCAGACCCTGCGCATCGTTCGATCATGAACGTCACGTTCAATCTCGCCAAACCTGAATTACTTGATGCTTTTGTCGAACAGGCTTTAGACGCAGGCCTCTATGCACTCAAAGGTCACCGTGATGTAGGCGGCGCACGCGCCTCGATCTATAATGCAATGCCATTGGCAGGCTGCGAAGCCCTCGCCGTTTTCATGCGTAAATTCGAGAGCGAAAACGCCTAGGCTGAAGGTAGATGGAGCGAGAGCCCGTTTCGTTTAGCGAGCAAAACCAACCGCGGCAGCGCAAAATTATTCATTGCGACTGCGATTGTTTTTATGCCTCCATCGAGATGCGAGACAATCCCGCGCTGCGCGGTAAACCCATAGCCGTTGGCGGTTCTCCAGAACGCCGCGGCGTGGTGGCAACCTGCAACTACGAAGCGCGCGAATTTGGCATTCATTCAGCGATGGCCTCAGCCACGGCACGCCGTCTCTGCCCGGACTTGATTATTATCCGCACTGATATGGAAAAGTATCGCCTCGCCTCTTCACAAATCCATGAAATCTTTCAACGCTATACCGACCTTATCGAACCGCTCTCCCTAGACGAAGCCTTTCTGGATGTCAGCGACTGCGATGAGTTTAGAGGCAGCGCGACAAGAATTGCTGAGGCAATACGAAACGAGGTGCGCGAGGTCGTAGGCATAACTATTTCGGCCGGCATAGCGCCGAATAAGTTTCTTGCCAAAATCGCTAGCGACTGGAACAAACCCGACGGACAATTTGCTGTCCTACCGAACGACGTCGACGATTTCGTCGCGAAACTTGCGGTAAAAAAACTCCATGGGGTTGGCAAAGTCACTGCGGCAAAAATGCACAGGCTGAATCTGAGAACCTGCAAAGACCTGCAAAACTTTGGTGCAGACGCCTTAACCGAACACTTTGGCAGCTTTGGCGAGCGGTTATTTGAACTCAGCCGCGGCATCGATAATCGGCCAGTTTCAACCGATCGCATCCGCAAATCAGTCAGCGTCGAAAACACATTTGATACAGATCTTCCCGATCTCGACAGCAGCCTTGAGGCAATGCTTGGACTCTTACCGAAACTGGAGCTACGACTAAAAAGGTTAGATAACCACTATGCAATTAAGAAGCAGTTTGTGAAGTTGAAATTTCATGACTTTGTGACGACCACAGTGGAAATGCTTTCAGAGGACACCAATCCTGAGAATTACCACACTCTCTGCGAGCAGGGATTTGCCCGCGGAGAACGAGCCGTGCGCTTGATCGGTGTTGGGGTTCGCGTTGAGCCGTTAGAAAATAGCGCCGAGGTCGTCTCAGGAGATCAGCTGAGCCTACTGCCAGCAGATGCAGAGTATGTGAAAAAGCCATGAGCAGATATCGCGCGCCGCAAAAACCCAGTTCCAACTATGTCACAGCAGAGGGGCGTCAGCGCTTAAGAGACGAGGTGTATCAGCTCTGGAAAGTCGAGCGCCCTGTCGTTACTCAGGCTGTCTCCGACGCAGCGGCACAGGGAGATCGATCCGAGAATGCTGATTACATCTATGGCAAAAGACGCCTACGAGAGATAGACAGTCGAGTGCGCTACTTGAGCAAACGTCTCGAAAATTTTATTGTTGTCGACCGGCCGCCCGAAGACCCTACCCGCGTTTTTTTTGCCGCCTTCGTAAGCGTCGAATTCGAGAACAGCGCCGGGGTTCTAACACAAGCGCGATACCGAATTGTCGGCGCCGACGAACTCGATCCTTCTCTCGGCTATATCAGCGTAGACTCTCCTCTTGCACGAGAGTTGATCGGGAAACGAGTGGATGACGAGGTCAGTGTCTCAACCCCAACTGGGGTAATCGACTATGCAATCGTCGACATAGAGTATGCGCAAGGTTAGGATTGAGTCGCAGTTACGTGGTCCACATTTTAAGCATTCGAGTGAACGCCCTTTACTCTGGCGGCAGAGTCTTTTGGAGTTGCGCCGATGACAGCAGTTACTCTGATCGCCCTACCCGGCGCACTAGGCTCCACGCTCACCATTCCCCTCGAGATGCTTAGCGCTGCACGCGACATCGCGCGATCGCGCCGGCATCCGGCCGCAGAGCTTTCCCTTACAATAGCGAGCGATGGTCACCGCTCTGTCGAACTGATGGGCGGCATGCGCTTAGAATGCGAAAGCTCTCTCCCCGACCTAACCTCAGCGCCGACCTCTCACATCGTTTTCATCCCTGGCTTTTGGGGCAATCCACGAGCGATGCTTCTAAAGAACGCAGGCGTTGTTGCATGGCTCGCTTCACAGCAGCCCGCCATCGTTTGCGCCATCACCACAGGGAGCTATTTCATTGCAGAGGCGGGGCTACTCGATGACTGTGACGCGACCACGCACTGGCGCTTTTTCGATGCTTTTGCAAAACGCTACCCGCGCGTCAACCTCCAGAGAAATCGGTTTATTACCCGATCGGCCAATCGTTACTGCACCGGCAGCGTGGATGCAGTACGCGACGTTATGCTACATCTAGTAGCCCATCTATTCGGCCGAGATATCGCCGCAGAAATTGCTCGTCATTTCACACACGAAATCGGGCCATCGATTCAATCNGCNCTACTAGCAGCATCACCACAAGACAGCCATCATGACGAAATCGTCGTGCAGGTGCAGTCATGGATCCATTCAAATTATCATCAAGAGGTAAGAAATGAAGATCTCGCAAAGCTCGCTAATATGAGCATTAGNAATTTAACGCGAAGATTTAAAAAAGCCACACAGACNAGCCCCTCAGCCTANTTAAGAAANACTCGCCTCGAAGAAGCTAGNGCACTTCTTCGTGACAGCAATGCGACCATAATTGAGATAGGCGATCTTGTCGGCTACCGAGATGCGAGTCACTTTATCGATGCATTCAAAACGCATACCAGTTCGACGCCAGGCGAATACCGGCGCCTTGTTCGAGCAAAAGTATTCTCCGCGGTCTAACCGTTTCCAGTTCCGTTTAAAGTTGAAACACTAGCGCGAGCGGGCCTTTAGCGCGGCAAGTTGCTCTGCGGTCGCTTCTGCCTGATGATTTTCTTTCCACTGCGCATAGGGCATGCCATAGATCGCTTCGCGCGACTCCTCTGCCGTAATCTCTAAACCCTTGTCTTCGGCAGCCGCGAGATACCATTTCGACAAGCAATTGCGGCAGAAATTGGCGAGGATCATAAGGTCGATATTTTGCACCTCTTTGTTGTCATCGAGGTGTGTGAGGAGACGGCGGAAAGTGGCCGCTTCGATTTCAGTTCGTTCTTGCTCAGTCATAATTTTGATCTCGTTTTTTTACGCAGTGACTATCCTGTTATAGGCAGCTTTTCACGAGGGCCAGAAACAAAAAAGCGCGCCGAGCTCTATTGTAAAGCTTAGCGCGCCTTTATGTTACCAAACGTTATTTATGCGACGGCGTATTCGCCCGTCTCGTCTAGCTCCTCGTCATCGACAGCGTCGCTCTCGATACTCGACTCTCCTACTAGCTCACCAACGCCTAATTCGTGTATCGGTGTCGCCCGATGCTTTTTATCGACAGATCGCAGCTGTCGTTCGGCTACGTTAAACGCATCTCGTATGGCAACATAGAGATCTTCATGAGCTTGTTTGTCGTGCTGATCCTGATTGACCCTCACTTCGATTTGCGGCGTGTGTATTTCGATACTGACTGAATATACTTTCCCCTTGTGATGATGATTATGCGGGGAATCCAGGACAACGCGGCCGTTAATTATTTGATCGCAGTAGCGCTCAAGCTTATCAATTCGTTTCGCAACGGCTTCGGTTAGCGCGTCAGTTTGATCGATACTATGGAAAACAATTTGGATGTCATTAGTCATTAATTACTCCTAGCTACCATTAAAACAATCTAACTTATTATCAGCTCACGCTTGCGCGTGGCCTATGCCCTTCTTACTTGTGGATGCCCAAGTCATTTAGAACTTACGCTCCACTCCTCCTTCTCTCCTCGACAGTTTCATTCTAGCTATTTACTCTTTGAGTCTTCGTTGCCACAACTGCAAGCCCTCGTCGCCGAAAGCCACTGCAGCCGATTTGCGGGCGCAGAATGTCATCCCAATGCAGCAGTGCGTCGAGAATCTGCGATAAGCGCAATGCCTTTCGCGTTTCTATCCAGAAAGTTTTCTGTGCAAAGCCACAAAGGCCATAGAGTGAAGAATAAGATGAAATGAGGAACAAAAAAGAGAGTTCTGCAGATAAAACTAAGCGCCTAGCGCAAGAGCTGCACTGAGATAACAAGGTCGCGCCTACATCAGCACTCACTTGAAGAATCGACACGAGTAGTGGCATTCCCCCTCCGTTTAATCACCCTCAGATTAACGCAGCTTAGTGATGATGTCTAAAGAATCTCAAGATATTCCGCGAGCCTCGTCACACTCCTTGTTCTGGATCAATTGAAATAGCTTCCATCATTCTGAAAAAGCTAAAAAAAA
>JGI26260J51721_1000224_pt1 | contig 24488 bp, 20 predicted proteins | sample SaaInlV_120m_DNA_4_FD_51721 | JGI IMG/M metagenome (IMG submission 51721)
GTGGCGGAATTGGTAGACGCGCTAGATTTAGGTTCTAGTGTCTTAGGATGTGAGAGTTCGAGTCTCTCCACTCGCACCATATTTACAATGATTTTTAATGAGGACAACCCATGCAGGTTTCTATTGAGTCGAGCACAGGTCTAGAGCGGCAGCTGAAGATTGGTGTACCTGCCGACAAGATTGATCAAGAAGTGACAGATCGTTTGCAGAAGGCCACTAAGACCGTTTCTATCAAGGGCTTTCGCAAAGGAAAAGTACCGTTGCGGGTTGTCAAACAGCATTATGGTAAAGGCGTCCGACAGGAAGTTGTTGGAGAAATNGTTAACTCCAGCTTCTACGACGCCATTCAGAAGGAAGAGCTGCGTCCTGTGGGTCAGCCGCGCATCGACGATCTTATAGACGCAGAGGGCCAGGATCTTGAGTATCTGGCAATCTTTGAAGTCTACCCTGAAGTGAAACTTGCAGATCTGGGCAAGGTAAAGGTTTCCCGCCCGGTTGCTGATGTAACGCCAGAAGACGTAGAGAAAATGATCAGCGTACTGCGTGATCAGCAGGCCACCTTCACGGCGGCTGAGAAAGCTGCTGAAGAAGGCGATCAGGTCAATATAGACTTTGTCGGTACCCACAAGAAAGAAGAGTTTACCGGCGGTAGCGCCGAGGGGCAGGATCTGGTTTTGGGCTCCAATAGCATGATTCCGGGNTTTGAAGACGGCCTGATCGGCGTTAGCGCGGGTGACGAGACTGTTCTTAAGTTGAAATTCCCCAAGGACTATCATTCCGAAGAGCTGAAAGGCAAAGCAGTCCAATTTGCCGTCAAGGTAAACTCAGTCTCCGAAAAGCAGATGCCTGAAATGGACGATGATTTCTTTAAGATGTACGGCGTTGAAACTGGTGGCGAAAAGAAGTTCCGCGAAGACATCGAAGCCAATATGGAGCGTGAACTGCGCAATGCAATCCGCACCAAGGTCAAGAATCGTGTTATGGACCAGCTGTTCAGCCTCAACAAAGTAGATGTTCCGGCGGCCCTGGTTAGCAATGAAATTACCCAGCTCAAGCAGCAGATGGTGCAGCAGTTTGGTGGTGGACAGCAGATCGACCTGAGCATGCTGCCAGATGATATGTTTAAAGACAAAGCCGAACGTCGCGCCGCACTGGGGGTGATTGTATCTGAAGTGGTTAAAGTAGAAGAACTGACCCCGGACGCCGACCAGGTTCGTGCTCGGGTTGATGAAATCGCCTCAACCTATGAGCAGCCCCAGGAAGTTGTAGACTACTATTATAGCAAGCCAGAATTTCTGAGTTCCGTGGAAGCTGTGGTTCTTGAAGATCAGGTCACTGAGTTGGTGCTGTCCAAGGCCAAGGTTAAAGAAGAAGCTCAGCCCTATGACGAGGTCGTAAAGCCAGACCCAGAGACAGTATAAGTCCCTCAGGCTATTGTTGTGCTGGTGATCAATCCGGCACAGCCTTTTGCCGCGTATATAGGCTGTTGATAAAAGGCTAGTATAGCCTTTCATTTAGAAATTAATTAAGCGAGGATGCAATGAATTTCCAACTCCCAACAGGTATAAGCGGCATGCCAGAAACGGAAGCCAGCGGCTTGGTGCCCATGGTCGTTGAGCAAAGCTCAAGAGGCGAGCGTGCCTATGACATCTATTCCAGACTTTTAAAAGAAAGAGTTATCTTTCTGGTTGGGCAAGTTGAAGATCATATGGCCAATTTGATTGTTGCCCAGATGCTGTTCCTCGAATCTGAAAATCCCGATAAAGACATTCATCTCTACATCAACTCCCCCGGTGGTTCAGTGACCGCAGGGCTGTCTATTTACGACACCATGCAGTTTATTAAGCCGGATGTCAGCACTATGTGTATAGGTCAAGCAGCATCCATGGGTGCATTCCTTCTGACCGCTGGCGCTGAAGGCAAACGTTTCTGTCTGCCTAATTCCCGCACCATGATTCACCAGCCAAGTGGCGGTGCTCAGGGTCAGGCCACAGACATTCATATCCAGTCTCAAGAGATCCTAAAAATCAAAGAGCGTCTCAATCATCTGATGGCTACACATACCGGCCAATCCGTCGATAAAGTGACCGAGGATACCGAGCGCGATAACTTTATGAGTGCCGAAGAGTCGAAAGAGTACGGGCTCATTGATGAGGTGCTGGACAAAAGAGGGTAGAGTAGGTAGGCTTCTGATTTATATTCTAAGAAGTAACCTGTAAGTATATGTTTTATATGCCTTTTGCTAGAATTGCAGGAGAGAGAAATGAGTGATAATGATACCTTGGGAGACGGTGGGAAACTGCTTTTCTGCTCTTTTTGTGGTAAAAACCAAAACGAAGTTCGCCGCCTGATCGCTGGACCCTCAGTATATATCTGTGACGAATGTGTCGATCTCTGCAACGATATTATCTCCGAAGAAACCCAGGTCACCGAGGCTGACAGCAACTCCGACAGACTGCCCGTGCCTACAGAGATCAAGGACCTGCTCGACGAATATGTCGTCGGCCAGGAGCGTGCCAAGAGAATTCTGTCGGTAGCTGTTTATAACCATTACAAGCGTCTGCAGGTCAGCGAACAGGCAGGTGCCGATAATGGTGCCGTTGAGCTAGGCAAGAGTAATATCCTGCTTATAGGCCCCACAGGCAGTGGTAAAACATTGCTTGCAGAAACTTTGGCGCGGATGCTGGATGTGCCATTTACTATTGCTGATGCAACCACCTTAACCGAAGCCGGCTACGTGGGTGAAGATGTTGAAAACATCATCCAAAAGCTTCTGCAAAAATGCGATTACGATGTTGACAAAGCCCAGCGCGGTATTGTTTACATCGACGAGATTGACAAAATTTCACGCAAATCAGACAACCCGTCAATCACCAGAGATGTTTCCGGTGAAGGCGTTCAGCAGGCGCTGCTCAAACTAATTGAAGGGACCGTTGCCTCTGTTCCGCCCCAGGGTGGTCGCAAGCATCCCCAGCAGGAATTCTTACAGGTAGATACCTCCAATATTTTGTTTGTCTGCGGTGGAGCCTTTGCCGGACTGGAAAAAGTGATCCGCGATCGTTCTGAAAAGGGTGGCATCGGCTTTAGCGCCGAGGTCAACAGCAAGGACAGCCAGAAGTCCATTGGTGAAACTTTGCTGGATGTTGAACCTAGTGATCTGATTGGCTATGGGCTGATTCCAGAATTTATTGGTCGTCTGCCGGTGGTAGCCACGTTGCAGGAACTGGATCGCGATGCTCTGGTTAATATTCTGGTCGAGCCCAAGAACGCGCTATTTAAGCAGTATCAGTCATTGTTTGCTATGGAATCAGTGGAGTTGGATCTGCGCCGAGATGCCCTGGATGCCATTGCTGACAAAGCCATTGAACGCAAGACCGGAGCTCGGGGGCTGAGATCTATCCTCGAGACTGTGCTGCTTGACACCATGTACAAAATTCCTTCAGAACCAGATGTGGTCAAAGTGGTCGTAGATGGCTCGGTCATCAATGGCGAGAATGAACCGCTTCTGGTATACGAACAGCAAGAGACAAAGAAAGTAGCTTCAGACGAAGGTTAACTATAAGGCGGCGCAAGCCGCCTTTTTTGTAACTGTCACAATAAATATCCACAAACGGAGCAGAATTTTCTGGCCGGTGGTTGTATTTATCCCGCAAGGCCCAATATACCAAGGTAGTCACTCAAGTAAGCAGCCAGTCATTAACGGTAAAAAAACGCACAAAGAGGTAAAAATGGGCTCCAAAGACATTGATTCAAACGAGGCAATCTATCCATTGCTGCCACTTCGCGATGTGGTAGTTTATCCGCATATGGTAGTGCCGTTGTTTGTAGGTAGAGAGAAATCGATTGTAGCCCTTGAACATGCCATGGAGTCCGACAAGCAGATTGTGCTGGTGGCGCAGAAAAATGCCACCGAAGACAATCCCGGTCTCGAAGATATCTACGAGGTAGGCACATTAGCCACCATCCTGCAGATGCTCAAGCTACCCGATGGTACCCTCAAGGTGCTGGTGGAAGGCATCAGCCGGGTCAAGCTGGTCGATGCTCATGAGGGCGAGGCATTTTTGCAGACATCGAGTCAGGAACTCGCTGGGGAGCCGGTGGAAGAGTCTGAAGCAGATGCACTGATCCGCACCACCATTTCATTGTTTGAGCAGTACGTTAACCTGAGTAAAAAAATTCCTGCAGAGGTGATCACCACGGTCAGCGGCATAGAAGATGCCGATCGCTTGGCCGATACCATTGCCTCTCATATGACCCTCAATCTCGAGCAAAAGCAGGATGTACTTGAGATTGCTGATCTGTCCGAGCGTTTTGAACATCTAATGAGCCTGATGGAGTCAGAGATCGATCTGTTTCAGATCGAAAAACGCATCCGCGGGCGAGTCAAAAAGCAGATGGAAAAGAGTCAGCGCGAGTACTACCTGAACGAGCAGATGAAGGCCATTCAAAAAGAGCTGGGAGATATGGACGAATCTGTGTCCGAACTTGACCAGCTGGAAAAGAAGATTACTGACGTGGGCATGCCCAAGGCAGCCCTGGAAAAGACCCAGTCAGAAATGGGCAAGCTAAAAATGATGTCGCCCATGTCAGCGGAAGCCTCAGTGCTGCGCAACTACATAGACTGGATGATCGGCGTGCCCTGGAAGAACCGTAGCAGAGTAAAGCACAATCTGGTCAATGCGGAGAAATCCCTGAACCAGGACCACCATGGTCTGGAAGAGGTCAAAGAGCGAATCCTGGAATTTTTGGCGGTGCAGCAGCGTGTTAAAAAACTTAAAGGCCCGGTACTTTGTCTGGTTGGCCCCCCGGGCGTGGGTAAGACATCTTTGGGTGAATCCATCGCTAAGGCTACCGGGCGCAAGTTTGTGCGTATGAGCCTGGGTGGCGTACGTGATGAATCTGAAATTCGGGGGCACCGCAGGACTTATATCGGCTCATTGCCTGGGAAATTGATCCAGAAGCTATCCAAAGTGGGTACCAAAAATCCACTGTTCCTGCTCGATGAGATCGACAAAATGGGCATGGACAATCGCGGCGACCCGGCATCTGCGTTGTTGGAAGTGCTGGATCCGGAGCAAAACCATACCTTCAACGACCATTACCTGGAGGTCGACTATGATCTCTCAGAGGTTATGTTTATCTGCACCGCCAACTCTATGAATATTCCCGGGCCATTGCTGGACCGCATGGAAGTGATTCGTATTCCCGGTTATACCGAAGACGAAAAAGTAAAGATTGCAGAAAAATATCTGGTTCCCAAGCAGCGCAGCGCCAATGGCCTCAAAGACTCAGAACTGGATATTACCGAAGACGCATTGAAAGATACCATCAGGTATTACACCAGAGAGGCCGGTGTGCGCGGATTAGAGCGCGATATAGCCAAGATCTGCCGCAAGACTGTTACACAGCATGTGCGCGACGACAAGCGCTCAAATGACGTTGTAGGGCCTACAGAGTTGGAAGATATGCTCGGGGTTCGCCGTTTTGATTATGGCCGTGCCGAAGCAGAGAATCAGGTTGGTCAGGTCACAGGTCTGGCCTGGACCCAGGTGGGTGGCGAATTGCTGACCATCGAAGCCTCAGCCATACCAGGCAAGGGCAGGGTCATTAAAACCGGCTCATTGGGTGATGTTATGCAGGAATCCATCCAGGCCGCGCTTACCGTGGTACGCAGCCGCGCCATGACCCTGGGGGTGCGCAAAGACTTCCACCAGGAAAATGACCTGCATATTCACGTTCCCGAAGGCGCCACGCCAAAAGATGGCCCCTCAGCCGGTGTCGGCATGTGTACTGCGCTGGTGTCTGTTTTAACCGGTATTCCAGTCAAGGCAGATGTGGCCATGACCGGAGAAATCACATTGCGCGGGCAGGTGCTAAAAATCGGCGGACTCAAAGAAAAACTGCTGGCGGCTCACCGCGGCGGCATCACCACAGTGGTGATTCCCCACGACAATGCCAGTGATTTGAAAGAGATACCGGACAATATTAAAGCAGACCTTGAAATCTGCCCAGTGAAGTGGATTGACGAGGTTTTGCAGATCGCACTGCAGGATTCTCCCACCGCCCTGAGCGAAGAGGAGTTCAACCAAACTGGTGCCGCTGAAAAAAACGCCGATTCAGCCGCTAGGCCAAGTACTCACTAGAGTTAAACTAATTGATAAAATTTAAAAAGTAAGCTTGACCGAACCCCTAGGCTGTTGGTATAACGTTCCTGTAAGAGGCGCTCTTAGCTAGGGATTCCAAGCATCCAGATCGAATAAGCGACCTTTTTACCNGAACAGGATCAATCAACTCCATAAGAAAGGGGAATACCGTGAATAAATCTGAATTAATCGATGCAATCGCTGATGGCGCAGACATCTCTAAAGCTTCCGCTGGCCGTGCTCTGGATTCCGCATTAGATGCGATTACAGGCGCTCTGAAAAATGGTGACCAGGTTTCTCTGGTTGGATTCGGTACCTACGCTGTTAAGCACCGCGCTGCTCGCGCTGGTCGCAACCCACAGACTGGTGCAGAAATTCAAATTAAAGCGGCTAACGTGCCAAGCTTCAAAGCTGGTAAGGCACTGAAAGACGCAGTAAATTAAGTTATTCACTGGGGGATTCTCTTACTGAGTGGCGATCCCGGTTTTGAAAGGCGCATCATTGATGCGCCTTTTTCTTATTAGGACAAAGGCAAATGTTGGATAGTTTTAGAAGTAATATGCGCGGCACCGCCCTGGTGATAGTTGTCATTATTGGCGCTGTATTTGTATTCTCAGGCACAGGTTCACTGTTCCTGTCCGGGCCAGGCGGCGAAGTCGCGGTGGTCATCAATGGTGAAAATGTCAGTACTCTGCGCGTGCAGCAGGTCATGGCGAGCGAAAAGCAGCGGATTCTTAGTGCAAATGAAAATCTCGATCCCGCTCTGCTCGACGACGAGTTGTTAAAGCCGGGTATTATCCAGCGCATTATTGGCAGTACAGCACTTGTCCAGTCCGCGGCAGATCAGGGCTTTGCCATATCCACTAGGCAGGTCAGCGAACTGCTGATCGACGCAGAGGCTTTTCAGGTTGATGGTCGTTTTGACCAGAAGACCTTTGAGTACACTGTCCGCCAGCAGGGCTACACCAGCGCCACATTTGTTGACATGGTCAAAGAAGACCTGCTAATCCAGCAATTTGTGCAGTCCATCAATGGCACCAACTTTGTTACTGAAGCCGAGATTGCCAGCCTGGCCAAATTTACCCAGCAGACCAGAGATTATTATTATCTGACCGTGCCAATGCAGCCAATCGCAGACGCAGTGAGCATCTCCGAAGAGCAGATCGGCGAGTACTACGAGCAGAACAAAGCCCAGTACCAGACCGAGGTTGCAGTTTCGGTAGAAGCTATTGAACTGAGCCCCGCCTCCCTGACTGGCTCATTGTCAGTGACAGAAGAGCAGATTCAGGCTCGCTTTGAGCAGGAAGCCGAAGGCGCAGATCTGACCGATCAACTTCAAGCGGCCCATATATTCCTCGCCGATGCCACAGATGAAAAACTACAGGCAATCCAGGCCCGTCTGGATGCCGGCGACGATTTTGCTGCCCTGGCAGCAGAGTATTCCGAAGACTTTGTCTCCGCTGAGATTGGTGGCGATCTGGGTTATACCAGCGGCAATACCTTCCCTGAGGAATTTGAAGCAGCTCTGGCCAATCTGGAACAGGGCCAGGTTTCAGCGCCAGTGCAGACAGATACAGGCACTCACTTTATAAAATTGCTCGATCGTCAGCAGCGGAGTTTTGAGCTGGCCTCCGAGCGCGGCCGAATTGAGCGGGAACTGCTCAATGAAGCCGCCACAGATCTTCTGGTAGAAAAGCTCGAAATGCTCAAAGAACTAAGTTTTAACTCAGAGACCCTGGCAGAAGTTGCCACAGATCTTGGTCTCGAACTACAGATCACCGAGCCGTTCTCCCGTCAGGGTGGCGTTGGCATCGCAGCATACCCAGCGGTTATCAAAGCGGCATTTAGCAGCGAAGTCATGGAGGAGCAGTACGCCAGTGAAGTAATGGATCTGGGAGACGACCGCCATGTGGTTATTAAATTAAAAGAAGCCTTCCCTGCTCGCCAAAAAGAACTTGCTGAAGTGCGCAGTGCAGTGGTTGCAGCCCTTGAAGCCTCCACAGCTCGTCAGCGTATCGCCGAGCAGGGCGCAGCGCTGCTGGCCAAGGTCGAAGCGGGAGACTCCATAGAGAGCGTAGCCAAGGCCGCAGGGCTGGACTGGCAGGTGGCCAATGGCGTCAAGCGTATCTCAACTTCAGTCAACGCAGAGGTTCGGGACGATGTTTTCCAAATGCCAATCCCCACTGGGCAGGCAGAACACAGCGGCTTCTACACTGCCAATGGAGACTATGTGCTGGCATCCCTGACCAATGTTACCGTCGGCGATATCAGCGACCTGAGTGCAGCGGAGAGAATCAGCCTAGTAGCTGCAGTGCAGGACGCCACCGGCAGCCGTGATGTGCAGGCCTATCAGTCCAGCTTGATTGCTAATGCGGAAGTGGTTCAGTAAATACGGCAGGAGTAGTTACGGCGATATGATAAAAAGGCAGGGTTACCTGCCTTTTTTATGTCCATCAGAAAGCCAGCGCTTTGTATAAGGAGTGCTTTAGATCCGCAAGGCCCTAGATCCGCAAGGCCCTAGATCCGCAAGGCATTAATGAATAGTGTTAACCGCTGACCAGGCTGCAGATACTCATGGCGGCTGATTTTATTCCAGCGTGTGATATCACGAATACTTAGATCAAACTTCTCAGCAATCAAATACAGCGAATCTCCGCGGCGCACGCGGTAGGACAGCCGACGGGTATTATCCGTGTTAACAATCGCCGCAGAATGCTGCACAACAAGCTTTTGCCCTATTTGCAGTACATCAGTGGATAGATTATTAGACTGCCTCAAACTGGCTGTAGAGGTCTTAAAGCGCAATGCAATGGTCGACAGAGAATCACCTCGCTGCACCGAATAAACTGACTTTTGGGTCGCCTCATCAGCACTGCTTAGCAGCGGGCCCTTGCCCGACTGAGGTATATACAGCACCTGTCCAATACGCAGGCGATCTGAACCCATATTATTGCGAACTTTTAATTGGGCCGTAGAAATCTTAAAGCGCTGGGCAATTTCCGACAATGTGTCGCCACTGGCAACTGAGTATTCAGTATAGGGCACCCAGCTTCTGGGGTCCGTGGTCGCCAATAGTTCACGCAATGGTTCCGCCGAGCCCAGAGGTAGCAAAATATTATAGGACCCCCGGGGTGGGGTAATAGAGCGCCGGTAAGCCGGGTTGAGTTTGGTAAAGTCTTCACCTTTAATATTGCTGATCTCAACAATCTTATTCAGGTCAATCTGGGATTTAATCTCGACCATTTCAAAATAGGCACTGTCCTTAATGGAAGGCAGCTCAATCTTGTACTCCTCGGGTTTCTCAATCAGCGCCGCCAGCGCCAATAGCTGGGGAACATAGTTTCTGGTCTCCCTAGGCAGCTTGATCGACCAAAAATCCACTGGCTTGCCGAGCTTGCGATTGCGCGCCATCGACTTGCGCACATTGCCCTCACCACTGTTATAAGCTGCCAGCGCCAGCAGCCAGTCATTATCAAAACGGCGGTGCAGATATTTGAGGTACTTGATAGCCGCCTGAGTTGACAGCACCACATCCCGGCGCCCGTCATACCAGCGATCCCGATGCAGGCCCAAAGAGCGTGCCGTCGAGGGAATAAACTGCCACAGACCCACAGCATGGCTATGGCTATAGGCCAGAGGATCATAAGTGCTCTCGACAATAGGCAGCAGCGCCAGCTCAAGGGGCAGGCCCGCCTTATCCAGCTCATCGGTGACATAAAAAATAAACGGCTCAGCCCGACCAAATACCGTCTTCAAATAGTTGGGGTTGCGTTGATACCAGCTGATTTGCTTCGCCACAGTCTCGTGCATCTGCGCCGGGCTAAGGTTATAGCCCGAGCGAATATGCTGCCACAGATCATCAGGTACAGCAGCCACCGCAGAGATCTCCTCGACCGCAGGCGCAGCAGCCACAGGAGCATCATTGATAGCTGGCTCCGCCACGCTATCCACAGTGGGTGCAGTCTCACAGCCGGCAAGCAGCAGACTGGCAACTAATAATGCGAGAGAAGAGTGAAACCAAGAGGAAGAGGCTTTTAAGGTAGGCAAAAATAATCAACTTATAGTTAAAATGACTTAATAGCGCGGGATTGTAGCGAGCCAGGTGCGATTAAACAATAAGTCCCAGTGGCCGGTGTATAGGGCAGGCAAACAGTTTATCTATTTACCCTCCAGCCAGCCCTTTTTAAGTAGCGGATAGCTGGCGTTTAACCCAGCCAGCGAACATAATAAACAGCATACAGAGAATCACACAGCAACCAGAGCCCATGCCGATAAAATTTATTCGTCAGCGCAGCAAAGCAGCATTCGATCGGCTCAGAGTAGCGGATCTGGATAGCTCTATTGCCAAGATAGAGGCCTGGGCAGGGCAGGACTTTGGTCGCTATCTGCTGCATCAGGAGCAGCAGCTATTGCAGCGCAAATACGCCCAGCTGCCAGGTTACAGACTTATGCACCTTGGACTGGTCATGGACGAGCAAACCTTGACCGGCTTTGATCAGTTGCACAGCTTTCATCTGGCCCCAGGTCTGGCTGGTGCATCAGGCGCAGCGGCAATCAGTAACTATGCCGAAATACCATTGCCTTCCGAAGTGGTAGATGTAGCCATATTGCAACATGCTGTTGAGTACTCCGCCTCACCCAAAGCAGTGCTGGCCGAGATGTCGCGAGTTGTGGCACCTGGTGGCCATATGCTGCTGTTTTTGTACAACCCCTACGGCCCAATGGGGCTGCTAAAATTCCCGATGCAGCTGGCAACAGGCCGCCCCCAGTATCGCTTTCACAATCTGCGCAAAGGACGAGTGGTAGACTGGTTATCGCTGCTTAACTTTCAGGTGCTGGAAATAGATCACGGCGCCTACAACTTGCCGCTGCAGCGGCCACAATGGCTGCAACAGGACAGCCGCTGGGATCAGTTGGGGCAAAAGATTCGCTTTCCCCTGGGGAATTTCTATATGATTCACGGGGTCAAGCGAGAAGCCCGGGGCATTGCCAGTCGCGCCCAACTGTGGCGGCCAGCAACCAGCAATGGTTACAGCGCCTCTCGCTCTGCCCTAAGCAGTAAAGGTAGTAACAAAACTAGCAATAAAGTCAGCAACAAGCACAGCCAGCGATAACAGGAACAATATGAAGTTAGTCGAAATTTTTACCGACGGCGCCTGCCGTGGTAATCCAGGCCCGGGGGGCTGGGGTGTATTAATGCGCTACGGCACAGAAGAGCGAAGCTTCTGTGGCGGCGAGCTGGATACCACCAATAACCGCATGGAACTGACCGCCGTAATCGAAGGGCTGTCAGCACTGACCCAGCCCTGCCAGGTGGAACTTAGTTCAGACTCCACTTATGTGCTTAAAGGGATTCAGGAATGGATGCCCAACTGGAAAAAGCGCGGCTGGAAAACCGCGGCAAAAAAGCCGGTCAAAAATGTTGATTTATGGCAGAAACTCGATGCGGTTATCGGAGAACATAAGATAGACTGGCGCTGGGTCAAAGGGCACAGCGGCCACCGGGAAAATGAAATCGCCGACCAGTTAGCCAACCAGGGTATCGATGAGCTATAGCCAGTAAACGAGAGCGCAAAAAAGAGAGTCCGAAACAGAGAGCCTGCAAATGAGACAGATCGTACTAGATACAGAAACCACCGGACTGGAAACCTCCCAGGACCACCGGATTATTGAAATTGGCTGTGTAGAAATGGTCAATCGCAAACTCACAGGCCGTCACTACCACCAGTATATTAATCCCCAGCGCAAAGTGGACGAAGGAGCCATGGAAGTGCATGGCATCACCGACCAATTTCTCGAAGACAAACCATTGTTCGACGCCATAGCTCCGGAGTTCTTTGAATTTGTGACAGGCGCAGATCTGATTATCCACAATGCGCCCTTCGATCTGGGTTTTATCAATCATGAAACTGCCAAGCTGCCAGGCAATATTGCCGCCATTGAAACCGGCTGCAAAATCATCGACACATTGGCCCTGGCCAGACAGAAACACCCGGGCCAGAAAAACAACCTCGACGCCCTGTGCAAGCGCTACGGCGTCGACAACTCCCAGCGCGATCTTCACGGCGCACTGCTGGATGCCGAGATTCTAGCTGACGTCTACCTGCTAATGACCGGTGGCCAGGTCAACCTCAATATCAACGACCAGTCCGCCGCAGATTCCGGTGAGATCAATCAGGCCTCAAATATCCGCCGCCTGCCAGACAGCCGTCCGCCCCTGCGCGTGATCACCGCTAATGACCATGAAATTGCCCGCCACCAGGCCAAGCTCAAATCCATCGAAGCCGCCAGCGGCAACTGTATCTGGCAGGTTGAATAATTCTTGTCAGAGCCATTAGCTAAACAAGAGCAAGTGCCCCCCAGCAGTGCCAGCCAGTTTGAGCGATTAAAACAACAGCTCCCACAAACGGTTGCCAGCACCGACCTCTATCGCCTTAGTCGACAGCTGCAAGATATGCAGCGTCATACCAAAAACAAAAAAGATATTGGCCGCAGCTGGCAAAAATGGCAGGTCGCCAGAGATAAATCCCAAGAGCTGGTCAACACCAGGCGGGAGAGCCTACCCAAGATTAGTTATCCAGATCTGCCCGTCAGTGCCAGATCAGAAGAGATCGTCGAACTCATCCAAAACAATCAGGTCGTCGTTATTGCCGGTGAAACCGGCTCGGGCAAAACCACCCAGCTGCCCAAGATCTGTCTGCAAGCGGGACGCGGCGTCAAAGGCATGATTGGCCACACCCAGCCCCGACGTATCGCCGCCCGCACCGTTGCCAAGCGCATCGCCGAAGAGCTAAAAACGCCCCTGGGCGACACCGTAGGCTATCAGGTGCGCTTCTCCGACCAGAGCTCCGACAACACCAGAATCAAACTGATGACCGACGGTATCCTGCTGGCCGAGATTCAGCACGATCGCTTTCTCAGCAAATATGACACATTGATTATCGATGAAGCCCACGAGCGCAGTCTCAATATTGATTTTCTGCTCGGTTACCTCAAAAACTTGCTCGCTCAGCGCCAGGATCTAAAGCTGATTATTACCTCAGCCACCATCGACGTAGAAAAGTTCTCCCAGCATTTTAATGGCGCCCCAGTGGTCGAAGTGTCCGGCAGAACCTACCCGGTGGATATTATTTATGCCGGCGTAGACGATCTGGAAAGCGACCGCAACCAGATGATTATCGACTGCCTGCGAGATATCGAAGCCAACCAAAAAGCTGGCGACGTGCTGGTATTTTTAAGTGGCGAAAGGGAGATACGCGAGGCCAATCTCGCCATCAAACGAGCCCAGTTGCCCCACACAGAAATTGTGCCCCTGTATGCCAGACTCAGCCTCGCCGAGCAGAGCAAAATATTCTCCCCCCACAAAGGCCGTCGGGTAGTGCTGAGTACCAATGTGGCAGAAACCTCATTGACCGTGCCCGGCATAGGCTATGTGATCGACACTGGACGCGCGCGGCTGTCCCGCTATAGTTTTCGCACCAAGGTTCAGCGCCTGCCCATAGAACCCATATCCCAGGCCAGCGCCAACCAGCGAGCCGGACGCTGTGGTCGAGTGAGCAATGGCATTTGTTATCGACTCTACAGCGAAGAAGACTTTAACAATCGTCCCGCCTTTACCGACCCGGAAATAGTGCGCACCAATCTGGCTGCGGTCATACTGCAAATGCTGCACCTGCGCATAGGGGATATTCGCAGCTTCCCCTTTGTCGACCCCCCGGACAATCGCATGATCAGCGACGGCTTCAAGCTGCTCGAAGAGCTGCAGGCCGTCAATGGCATTGGCAAGCTTAGTACTCTGGGCAAAAAGCTGGTGTCAGTGCCATTGGATCCAAGGTTTGCGCGCATGATTATGCAGGCCGCCCAGATCGGCTCATTGAGCGAAGTGATGATTATTACCTCAGGGCTGAGCATTCAGGATCCCCGGGAACGACCTGCCGACAAACAGCAGGCCGCAGATCAAGCCCATGCCCAGTGGCGCGACCCGGACTCAGACTTTATGTCCTTGTTAAATGTATGGCGCCATTTCGAAGCCAAGCGCCAGGAACTGTCTGGCACCCAGTACAGCAAATACTGCCGCGCCAACTATGTATCCTTTCTGCGCATGAAAGAATGGCGCGACCTCCATCACCAGGTGCACAGTGCCTGTCGAGGGCTCAAGTTTAAAGAGAATCAAAAACCCGCAGAATATGCCGCCATTCACCAGGCACTGCTATCAGGTCTGCTCGGGCAAGTGGGTATTCGCGAAGACAAATGGGAGTTTGCCGGCACCAGAAACCGCAAGTTCTTTATCTTCCCCGGCTCCGGTCTGAGCAAAAAGCCACCCAAATGGGTCATGGCCGGCTCATTGATGGAAACTGCCAAACAGTACGCCCTCAATGTTGCCAAAATAGACTCAGACTGGCTCGCGCCCCTGGCCGCCCATCTGGTGAAAAAAACCTACAGCGCACCGTTTTATCAAATGAAATCCGGGCAGGTGATCGCCAAAGAGCGCCAGACCTTATTTGGCCTCAGTATTGTCGAAGGCAAAAACACCGTCTACGGTAATATAGCGCCAGCGGAAGCGCGGCAGATATTTATTCAGCAGGCACTGGTGGAAGAGGGCTATCGGGGCAAAGGCAGCTTCTACCAGAAAAACCAGCGCATGGTTGAAGAGCTTCAGGCATTGGAAGATCGCTTTCGCCGCCGGGACCTATTAGCCGAACAAAAAGTCATTTACAGCTTCTATGACGAGCGTATCCCCGAGAATATTTACAACCTGCCGTCCTTTGAAAAGTGGCGCAAACAGGCAGAGCAGAGCAATGACAAGCTTTTGTATATAAACAAAGAATCACTGCTGTTGCGAGGGCTGTCCGCCGACGAAGAAGCTCAGTTCCCTCAGTCAGTGCAATGTGATGCCATGACCTTCGAGCTAAGCTACTGCTTCCAGCCCGGTCACAGGGAAGACGGCGTCAGCGCCATTATCCCATTGCCATTGCTGCACCAGCTGCCACGCTATTATTTTGACTGGCTGGTGCCCGGCATGCTCAGAGATAAATGCATCGCCCTGATTAAAAGCCTGCCCAAGCAGATCAGACGCCATTTCGTGCCAGTGCCAGACTTTATTGACAAAGTACTGTTGCAGGTTAAAGCCCAGGACCGACCATTGACCGAGATCCTCGGTCAGCAACTTAAACGCCACACCGGCATCAGCATCGACGATCAGGACTGGAACAGCCAGTCACTGGACCCATGGTACCTGATGAACTTTATCCTCCAGGATGAGACCGGCAAAACTATCGCCATGGCCCGCAGCCTCGACCAGCTGCAGCGCGACTTTAAACAGCAGATCAGCGACGGTTTGGAGCAGGCCTCCGACAGCGGTATCGCCAGGCAGGGCATTGTTGAATGGGACTTTGATGAACTGCCCGAAGAAATCGCCCTCCAGCGAGGCAAAATAACCATCAAAGCCTGGCCAGCCTTAAAAGACTGTGGCGACTCAGTGGCCATAGAAGTGATGGACAATCCATTGACCGCCGATAATATTAGCCGAGCAGGGCAGCTGCGGCTAGCACTGCTCAAAGGCCGCGAGCAGCAGCGATACCTGAGCAAAAATCTATTAAAGGGCAATGATCTGGCGCTCAAAGCCGCCGCCATTGGCAGCAGGCAGGATATTGTTGAGCCACTGATCAGTGCCAGTTTTCAGGAAGCTATATTTGCCGACAGCGGTCTGATGCGGAATCAGGGCAGCTTTGAACAATGCTATCAGGCCGGTATTGGCAATGTGGTCGGCATCGCCCAGCAGCATGCAGACAATATCGAATCAGTGCTGCCACAGCTGCACCAGAGTCACAAGCAACTGCGGGCACTAGGGCTGTCCGCCGTCTATGCTAAGCAGGATATCGCCAACCAGATAAGCTGGCTGTTCTCTCCCCAGACCCTGGGCACATTATCAATTGGCCACAGTAGCCAGTACCCTAGGCTGGTGCGGGGCATTGGCATCCGCATTGAAAAACTCGCCTCCCAGGTCAATAAAGACCGCCAGCATATCGCCGATATAGAAGCCCTGATACAGCCGATCAAGGATATCCAGAATCAGCCACTGTCCCAAGAGCTGACCGATGAGCTCAATGATTTTTTGTGGCTGATACAGGAATACCGCATATCATTGTTTGCCCAGCAGCTAAAAACCAGAGTGCCAGTATCCGCCAAGCGGCTGGACAAAAAATGGGCAGAGATCAGTGATCAATTACGCCGATTTCTGGTTAAAAGCCATTAGTAGTAAAAATCCAACGACGAGAAAGACATCATAAGATGAAACTTCCTCTCCATGAGCAAGTCAGAAAAGCATCCTGAAACCAAACTGGCCAGGAAAAAGGAAGAAACTACATTCTCAAGGAGAACATCAAATGTCCAAGCAAACAATCAAACCATTATCAGCCGCTGTAGGAATCGCCTTTGCGGCCACCATGGCACTGTCCCCAGCAACTTCAGCAGCAGGAAACCCCTTTCAGGCAGATCAACTTTCATCAGGCTATGATCTGGCCGGCAACCGTGCTGAAGGCAAGTGCGGTGAAGGCAAGTGTGGCGGCGAAAAGGCCGAGGGTGAAGGCAAGTGTGGAGAAGGCAAGTGTGGCGGCGAAAAGGCCGAGGGTGAAGGCAAGTGTGGGGAAGGCAAGTGTGGAGAAGGAAAGCCCAGTGGTGAAAAAGCCGAAGGTGAAGGCAAGTGCGGCGAAGGTAAATGCGGCGGCGCCTAAGGCAGTAACTAGCAGTTGCTAAATAATATGACCAGCAAATACCCAGTTAATGGTGCAGGTCTGGGATTAAGGCGGGCTCTTTTGGGCCCGCTTTCTTCATTGTCCAGCGAGCATATCCAGTTTATGGAAGTGGCGCCGGAAAACTGGATTAATGTAGGTGGCCGCTACGGCAAAGCCTTTTGCGAATATACCGAAAAATTCCCCTTTGTCCTCCATGGCCTGTCCCTGTCCATCGGCTCACCAGCGCCATTAGACTGGAACCTGCTAAAGCAGATTAAACAATTTATGGCGGAGCACTCGATTCGCTTTTACACCGAGCATCTCAGTTACTGCAGCGACCATGGCCATCTTTACGACCTAATGCCCATTCCTTTTACCCCCGAAGCCGTCGACTATGTGGCCGACCGCATCCGCCAAATTCAGGACTTTCTCGGCCAGCGTATCGCCATGGAAAATGTTTCCTACTACGCCGCACCACAGCAAGAGATGACCGAGATAGAATTTACCAACGCAGTACTGGAAAAAGCCGACTGCAGCCTGCTGCTTGACGTTAACAATATCCATGTCAACAGCATCAACCACGACTACGATGCCGAACAGTTTCTCGCCGCACTACCAGGCCACAGAGTGGTCTATGGCCATATTGCCGGTCATTACAGCGAAGCGGACGACCTGCGCGTGGACACCCATGGAGCCGACGTTATAGAGCCNGTCTGGGACCTGCTNCAGTCCGCCTATCAGCAGTTTGGTGTGTTTCCCACATTGCTCGAGCGGGACTTTAATATTCCCCCGGTGGATCAGCTGATGCTCGAAGTCGACCGCATCAAAGCCCTACAGGCAGCGGAGCAGACCTATGCCTGAACGCCGCCCCTCCTTTCAGCAGACCCAGGCAGATTTTGCCGCCCATATTCGTCACCCGCAGCAGCATCCGGCCCCGGCGCATATCGAAGACCGGCGTCTGGAGATCTACCGCAACCTGTTTTATAACAATATTGAATCCTTTTTGGCCTCGGGTTTTCCCATCCTTAAATCCCTAATCAATAAAGATAACTGGGCCGCCATGGTGCGCGACTTTATGCATAGGCACCAGAGCCACAGTCCCTATTTCCTCCAGATTGGCGAAGAGTTCCTGGCCTACCTGCAAAATGAATATCAGCCCGGGCTCAATGATCCTGGGTTTATGCTTGAACTGGCCCATTATGAATGGGTCGAACTGGCCCTGGATGTCTCCAGTGCAGAAATCCCCACCAATATCCAGCAACAGGGCAATGTGCTGGATGATCATCCCATGCCATCTCCCACCGCCTGGCGGTTTATTTATCAGTACCCAGTACATCTTATAGGCCCTGAGTTTCAGCCCGCAGAGCCAGGCCCTGAAGCGACCGCATTAATTATCTATCGCAATATAGAGCTGCACATAGGTTTTATGGAGTCTAACCCCGTCACCCTGCGACTGTTGGATATCCTTGAAACCGAGCAGATCAGCGGCAGAGCCGCTATAGTTAAACTAGCGACAGAGATCGAACATCCCGAGCCCGAAAAGCTGCTGGAATTTGGTGAAGACCTGCTGTTAACCCTTAAAGATCAAGAGATTATCTGCGGTTTTCACCCCGTTTAAGGCACAAATCACAACAGAAAACCTGAGATATACGAAAGAAAGTCGCGGAAACTGTCCGCGAGACAGTGTACCTAGGGCTCATGTGGCAGTAGAATAAGCTGGGCGGGAGAGCGCAAAACATCACAGCACAATATTTGCGAGGGAGATATGGAAAAGATAAAACAGCTACTATTGGTTCTGGTAGCCAGTATCGGCCTGGGATCATTTGCCGCGGCCGGTGAAACCGATAATGTCGACNCCTATGAGAATATCAATCGGGCGACCAACAGCTTTAACGAGGTTCTCGACGACTACGTGGCACGGCCTGTCGCCAAACTCTATACCAACACTATGCCCGACCCATTGGAAAAAGGCGTTGTTAATCTGTTTCGCAATCTCGGTGAAATTACCAACGTTATTAACGACCTGCTGCAGGGTAAGTTCGGGCAGGCGGCCAATGATTCAGGACGATTCCTGATTAATACCACCGTTGGTGTTGGTGGCCTGTTTGATGTTGCCCAGCGAGCGGGACTGCCCAGAAACGAAGGGGAAGACTTTGGTCAGACCTTGGGCGCCTGGGGTGTTGCAGAAGGCCCCTATCTGGTACTGCCATTTTTGGGACCATCGACATTGAGGGATGCCCCCTCCAAATTCGTCGATAACTTTACAACTCCCTACACCCATCTGGAAGATGAATCGGCCCGCAACTCGGTTAGAGCAGTGAGCCTGCTATCCACCAGAGCAGAACTACTGGAGTTGGAGAACGTTATTTCCGGCGACAGCTACTTGTTTGTCAGAGATGTGTACTTACAGCGCAGAGACTATTTAGTGAAGGACGGCGCCGTTGAAGATGATTTTGGAGATTTGGACGATTACTAATGCCTACGCCAATGCGCAAGCCAGCGGGCCTGCGCATTGGGTCGTAGCAACCAAAGCCCCAGTACTAAAGCCGGAACCTAATGAGTAAACTTGAAGGCCCAGTTATCCTAGTTGGAGATGACGCAGTTGGGTTAAAGCAGTTAGCAGCGGACTTTCACGCCGTTGGAAGCAAGACCCTGACCGCCGAGGATGCAGGTGCCCTCGACAGCGCCTGCCACGACCCCCTAAATCAGCCCGTGGTTCTGCTCGCCGCAAACAACCCCATCGACAGCGCCGAACAAAGGGCAAATTTGCGCCAGCTCTGTGAAGACTATCTTGTTGTGGTTGCCCTGGACGATACCCACGGAGATCAAGTCGCCGACTTTTTCCGCCTCGGCGTCGCCGACGTACTCACAGCCAATAGTAGTGCTCAAGCACTAGAACAAACTCTGGAGCGGGTAGGGAACCTAGCCGAGACCCGCCAGCGGGTCAGCGCATATAGCGCCGAACTGGAAAAGACCAATGTGGAACTGCAAGAGAGTCTGCGCCTGCTCAAGCAAGATCAGCTGGCCGGACTCGAAGTGCAAAAGAGCCTGATGCCCGAGAGCCCTCTGGCCTTTGGCGACTATGAAATATCCCATTCCATAACCCCATCCCTGTACCTGAGCGGCGACTTTGTCGGCTACAACTTTGTCCTCGACCGCTACCTGCTATTTTACTTTGCCGATGTCTCAGGCCACGGCGCCTCATCCGCCTTCGTCACAGTACTGCTCCGCTTTATGATCGGGCGGGTAATTCGTCGCCATATGCTCGAACACGACTATGTAGCACTGGCCCAGGCACCAGAGGGTCTGGTGGAATATATCAACAACCAACTGCTCGCCACCGGTCTCGGCAAGCACCTGACCATAGTGGCAGGCTCACTGGACACAGAGACTCGCCAGCTGCGCTATGTGGTTGGCGCCCAGCAGCCCCAGCCAATACTCATCAGCGGCGGCAAAGCCAAATTCCTGCCCGGCAAAGGCAAGCCCGCAGGAATATTTGAAGACGCTAGCTGGGTGGTCGAACAGATTCATCTGCCCGAGCGTTTTGCACTTGTGCTGCTGTCAGACGGCGTCTATGACCTGCTGCCCAACAAAGAAATCGAAAACAAAGAACGCACATTGCTCAGATACCTGTCCACCAGCTCCGGCAATATAGACCAGCTTAAAGAAGCCCTGTTTATCGACTACATAGAAGACCCCCAGGACGATATATCCGTCTTGCTGCTAACGGGGGGTATGTAGTTGAGCGAAGGCAAAATACTGGTCTCGGATAAAGACGGCAACTACCTGATCAAATTTAGCGGCGACGTGCGGGTCAACCTGTGCGGGTCTCTTAATCATCACATGGACGCCATCTTTGGCAGCACAGATGTTAAACATGTGGTTATCGATATGCTCGAAGCCGAGTGCGTCGACAGCACCACCCTCGGCCTGATTGCCAAACTGGCACTGCACTGCCGCAAAGAATATAACATCGACATGCAGCTGTTTTGCCAAAACCCCAGCATATTGCGCACCCTCAACTGCATGAGCTTCGACGAGATTATTGATATCTGCGAAGACGTGCCAGATATCGACGCCGAGCTGCAGGATATTGAATCGGTTAATGCCGACATAGACGAAGTGCGCCGTCAAGTACTCGAAGCCCACAAGCTGCTCACCCAGCTCAGCCCCGACAGCAGCAAAGAGTTTACCGACCTGATTCGCGCGCTGGAGGCAGGGCGCTAGAGTTATTGGCGCGTGCACAGCCAGTCATGGCTATGCATTGGCAGATAAGTCTGTGTGATATGTTAACTAATAAAAAGCGAGTAACCCTGAGGGGAAATCAACATGGCCGATCAAGACCAGAGCGTCGTTTCCGGGCAACAAGCCGATGTCAGCAAACTGTCTGTCGAGTTTAAAGGCAATGGCTTTGAGTATTTTCAAATCTGGATTGTTAATATAGTCCTGACCATAGTGACCCTTGGTATTTATTCCGCCTGGGCAACAGTGCGCAACAAGCGCTACCTCTATTCCAACACCTATGTCGACGGCACCTCATTCAGCTTTTTGGCCGAGCCACTGACCATCTTAAAAGCTCGGCTGATGGCCGTGGGTATCTTTATTTTGATCTCCGTAGCCGGGGGCATAAGCCCAGCATTTTCAGTGATGTTTGGTCTGGCGCTTATTGTTGGTATTCCGTTTTTTATCAACCAGTCCCTAGCGTTTAAAATGCGCAACACCGGCTACAAAAACATTCAGTTTCGCTTCTCTGCCAGCTACGGAGAAGCCTTCAAGGCTATTTATCTGTGGCCACTGCTGGGTATGCTTAGCCTCGGCATTTTGTACCCCCTGGCGATACTTAGAGGAGTTCAGTACAGAGCCAACAACACAGCTTATGGCACCACCAACTTTCAATTTAATGGGACTTTCAAAGACTATGCCATAGTCCTGTTGATAGCCGCTGGCCTAGGTATAGCCGCAGCCATCATTGTGGCGGCCATTGGCCAACCGCTGGGCGCTATTATTTCATTGCTTGCCTATCTTGCCGTGATTGCCTATGTCATTGTGGCCACCAGCAACCTGTTCTATATGCGCCTGCAGCTGAAAGAGCATGGTTTTGATTCTAATATGACAGTGCTGGGCTACAGTAAAACCATGCTTATAAACATTGTGTTAATAGTGCTTACCCTGGGTCTGTATCTGCCCGCCGCGCAAATTAGAATGATCAAATATGTGACCAGCTGCATCACAGTGCATGCCAATGGCTCTCTGGATGACTTCGCTGCCGCCGAGCAAGAAAATGTCACCGCTTTCGGCGAAGAGTTTGGTCAAGTGATGGATTTTGGAATCTAGACAGTCAGTGATTACCGGCTATTATGCAGATGGCAAAACCTCTGCCCGCGTAGCAGCGCGGCTAGAGGTGGTGACTCAAGCCCCGGCAATAGTAGTGCTGTGGGATACGGACACCAACACCGAACTACAGCGCAGTGACCTTGCCGATATTAAAATAAGCTCCCGCCTCGGCGACACCCCGCGGGAGTTTATGTTTGCCGACGGCGGTCTGTTTGTCTCGCCACAAAACCAGCAGATCGACACAGTACTCAAAACCCTCAACAGTGACAATGGCCTGTCGTTGATCCATCGTCTGGAAAGCAATATTGGTCTGGTTCTGGGTTCAGTGGTGCTAGCCCTGCTGTTTGCTTGGCTGACCGTTACCCAGGGAATTCCCCGGGCCGCAGATGTGATGGCCGACAATATGCCCGAGGTAATGGTCGACCAGTTTGACCAGCAAATGACAGTGCTCGACAGTACCTTGTTTGACCCATCCAATCTACCAGACACCGAGCAGGAGAGAGTGCGACAGCTATTCCAGCCATACCTCGATCAACACAGCCAGCTCAATCCCAAACTCCATATTCGCTCCGGCATAGGCGTCAACGCCCTGGCTTTTCCCGGTGGTGATATTGTCTTTAGCGACGAGCTTATACAGCGAGCCGTAAATGATGAACAATTAGTCTCAGTGCTGTTTCACGAACTGGGCCACCTGCAGCACCGCCATTTTTTGCGCCGTACATTGCAGGATTCCATGGTGGTTATCTTGCTGCTTTTTGTAGTGGGCGATATAGAGTCACTGGATATGGTGATGGGTATACCAGCGCTGCTGGCCGATTTGTCCTACTCCAGAGACTTCGAGCGGGAAGCAGATTTATTTGCCATGCAACAGATGCACAGCAATGATCTTGATCTGGATGCCTTTAGCACCATGATGCTGCTTTTGTCGGCTACAGAAGAGGGGCAGGACGAAGAGCAAGGAGAGTATAAATCGTCAGAATATGACTTTGGGGCTCTGAAGGGTTTTCTATCCACCCACCCCAAATCGGAAGAACGCGCTGCAATGGTAGAGGAATTTAAAGCAGGACTGTGATAACTGACTTTTCGAACTTATTTTGACGGTGACAGGGGCTGAGACAGAGGTTTGTCGCTTTGCTCAGGATGACCGGTCGGCACGCTGCTGCCGATACTCTATCGGCGTCTTGCCCTCCCATCTTTTAAACGCCCGATAAAAAGTACTGGGCTCCGAAAAGCCAGTCAGGTAAACAATCTCACTAATAGCCTCATCAGTCTGCGACAACAGCCGCCGTGCCAGGCGATGGCGATAGTCATTGAGCAAGCGCTGAAAGCTAGTGCCGGCCACATCAAGCTGGTGGCGCAAATGCCTGGGGCTTACCCCCATACGCTGGGCTACATTCTCTATGGTGGTTGAGCCGCTCTCTAACAGCGAACCGAGCTGGCTGCGCACGTCGGTGATCAGGTCTTGCTGTTGCAGAATGGCCAAATGTTGATCTGCCGCCTGTATATGTAAGTTAAGTAGCTGGGGCTCGGCATAAAGTGATCTATAACTAAGCATGGAGGCAGGAAAAAACAGCTGAAAGGACTTGGCGTTAAACTCCACTGGGCAGCCAAAGACGCGCTCATATTCGGCCTGGTCGGTGTTGGGCGGGTGGTTGAACACTATGCGATCTGCTTTAAAGCTGCCATCGGTAACTGCTTCGAATGCTTTGATCAGGCCCAGCACCATGGCTTCGGCTAGATGGGAGGTGGCATATTGGTGCTCGAGGAAGTAGCTGGTCAGGCAGGGGCTGGGGTCTTCGCTGACCTGGCCTTGCAGTGCATCGCTGATCAGGCGTTGGTAGTTTAAAACCCGACGCAGGCCGTCGCCAAAGGTCTGGCTGCTGAGGAACAGATATTCTAAAATCTGCCCTTTGTAGACAGGCATCTGCTCGCCCATATGCAGGCCGATGCAGGGGTCGCCGGAGAGTTCGACGGCGGCTTTCCAGAATCTGGGTTGGGCGCTGAATTGGGTACGCAGGTTGGCCTGGTAGAGCTGGTCTGGATTCAGTCCCGAGCGGCGCAGCACTTCGTCAGCATCGACGCCGAGATTGACCAGGCCCTGATAAGCCAATCTCACTAGAGTGCCTGAGTCTGTTAGTCCTGTCATACAATACACCATGATTAAGGAAGCCCATCATACACAATTGGCCGAAATGACAAAACGATGTTTTTTTGTTGCCAATGATTAACAGGGAGAAACACCACATTATGAAATCCATGAACAAGTCTACTGACCAGA
>JGI26260J51721_1000225_pt1 | contig 24444 bp, 19 predicted proteins | sample SaaInlV_120m_DNA_4_FD_51721 | JGI IMG/M metagenome (IMG submission 51721)
TAAATTTACTATATCGCCACAATTAATGTGTTTTACATGCGGTAAGGAATAACTTGCAGGATCAGCTCTATGAATATTCATGAATATCAAGCCAAAGCCCTATTGCGCAGCTACGGCGCACCTGTCAGCGACGGGCGCATTGTACTCAGCGCCGATGCCGCCAAAGCAGCAGCCTCGGAAATGGATGGTCCCCTATGGGTTGTGAAAGCGCAAATCCATGCCGGTGGACGCGGAAAAGGCAGTTTTATTGAAGCTGACGCCGGCACAGCCGGTGGCGTGCGCCTGGCGCGATCGGTCGATGAAGCTGAAAAAGAAGCCAAGGCGATGCTGGGCCGCACACTTGTCACCAAACAAACCGGTCCTGCCGGGAAATTGGTCAATCGGATCTATATCGAAGACGGCTCAGGTATTGAGAAAGAGTTTTATCTCGCAATCCTGGTCGACCGCCAAACAAGCCGCATTTCTTTTGTGGCCTCCACTGAAGGCGGAATGGATATCGAAGAGGTGGCAGAAGCAACGCCAGAAAAAATTCTCTCCTTCTCGGTGGATCCCGCCACTGGATATCAGGGCTTTCATGGCCGCCGCATCGCATTTTCCCTTGGGCTGCAAGGCGCACAGGTCAAGCAATGTGTTAAATTGATGGGCCAGCTCTACAAAGCCTTCATCGAAAAAGACATGGAGATGTTGGAGATCAACCCTTTAATCATCACCGATGGGGGAGATTTGAAGGTTCTGGATGCGAAAATCGGCTTCGATGGCAATGCGGTGTACCGCCATGCAGATATCGCCGAACTGCGCGACACCACCGAAGAGGACGCCCGTGAATTGGAAGCGTCCAAATATGATCTGAACTATATCGCCTTGGATGGCGAAATCGGGTGTATGGTCAACGGCGCTGGTCTGGCCATGGCCACCATGGACATCATCAAACTCTATGGTGCGGAGCCGGCGAACTTCCTCGATGTCGGCGGCGGTGCCACGAAAGAAAAAGTGACGGAAGCCTTCAAAATCATCACGTCTGATCCACAGGTGAAAGGTATTTTGGTCAATATCTTTGGTGGGATCATGCGCTGTGACGTGATTGCTGATGGCGTGGTCTCCGCGGTCAAGGAAGTGGGGCTAACGGTGCCTTTGGTGGTGCGCTTAGAGGGCACCAATGTGGATGAAGGCAAGCGGATCATCACCGAAAGCGGGCTGAATGTGATCGCAGCCGACAACCTCCGCGATGGGGCCGAGAAAATCGTTGCTGCTGTAAAGGCGCTGTAACGCGGCCCTGTGACCGCTGAATTGGAATTTTGCAGCCGGCCGAAACTGCCGCTGCCAACATACGAACGAGGAGCGCCGAATGGCCGTACTTATCGACGAGAACACCAAAGTCATCTGCCAGGGATTCACCGGCAGCCAGGGCACATTTCACTCAGAACAAGCCATTGCCTATGGCACTAAAATGGTCGGTGGGGTCACCCCTGGCAAGGGCGGGCAAACCCATTTAGATCTTCCGGTTTTCAATTCTGTGCATGAGGCCAAATCTGTCACAGAGGCCAATGCCTCAGTCATCTATGTGCCGCCCCCCTTCGCGGCAGACTCCATTCTCGAAGCCATTGACGCACAGATGGAAGTTATCGTCTGCATCACTGAAGGCATTCCCGTTTTGGACATGATGCGCGTCAAACGGGCACTTGAAGGCTCCTCAAGCCGGTTGATCGGGCCAAACTGCCCCGGGGTGATTACACCTGACGCCTGCAAAATCGGTATTATGCCAGGCCATATTCACCGCCGCGGCTCTGTCGGCGTGGTCTCCCGCTCAGGCACTTTGACCTATGAGGCTGTAAAGCAAACCACCGATGTGGGATTGGGCCAATCCACCTGCGTCGGCATCGGTGGCGATCCGATCAAAGGCACAGAGCATATCGACGTGCTGGAATGGTTTCTTGCCGATGAGGAAACCCAATCGATCATCATGATTGGTGAAATTGGCGGCTCAGCCGAAGAGGAAGCCGCACAATTTCTGGCCGATGAAAAGAAAAAAGGCCGCTGGAAACCCGTGGCAGGCTTTATTGCTGGCCGCACAGCTCCCGCAGGGCGCCGAATGGGCCACGCAGGCGCGATTGTCGCGGGCGGCAAGGGCGGCGCAGAAGATAAGATCGAAGCCATGAAAATGGCCGGAATTGTTGTTGCACAAAGCCCTGCGAGCCTTGGCGAAGCGGTTTTGGCCGCGATCGACGCGTAATATGGGAGCGGCGGATATGACGCTAAGAGCCGAATTAGATCTTAGACATTCGCTGCACCCCCAAAGCGGCAAGGTTGCTTGTGTGAGCGTCCTTGCCGTGACACGTTAAACCCCTCTTTTTGTTCCTTACCAAGGTGTCATCCGATGACAGATCAGTCTGCAAACGATCAGTTCCATGCTTCAAGCTTTATGCAAGGCCACAACGCGGAATATCTAGAACAAATGCATGCCCGCTACAGCGCCGACCCTGTGTCAGTCGACGCGCAATGGGCTGAATTCTTTGCAGCAATGGGCGATGAGGAGCGCGATGTTCGCGCCAAAGCCTCTGGCCCCTCTTGGGCGCGCAGCGATTGGCCGCCCATACCGATGGATGACCTCACATCTGCTTTTACTGGCGAATACCCAGCTGCGGCCGAGGCACGCGAGGCGGGTAAGAAAATCAGTCAAAAGGCCGCTGAAACTGGGGCGTCCCTAAATGAGGATCAACTCAAACGCGCNGTGCTTGACGGTCTGCGGGCTTTGATGCTAATCCGTGCTTACCGCATCCGCGGCCACCTGGCGGCGGATCTGGATCCTTTGGGCATGCGCGAGGATGATCCGCGCCCCGAGCTGGAGCCAGCCAGCTATGGCTTTACCGAGGCCGATATGGACCGGCCGATTTTTCTCGATAATGTTTTGGGGCTGCAATTCGCCTCTATGCGCGAGATTTTGGAAATTGTTCGCCGCACCTATTGTGGCACTTTCGCCCTGCAATATATGCATATTTCTAATCCCGAAGAATCCTCTTGGCTCAAAGAGCGTATTGAAGGTTACGGCAAAGAAATCAGCTTCACCCGCGAGGGCCGCAAAGCCATTCTCAACAAATTGGTCGAGGCGGAAGGCTTCGAAAAATTTCTCCATGTCAAATACATGGGCACCAAGCGCTTTGGGCTTGATGGCGGCGAAAGCTTGATCCCAGCGATGGAGCAGATCATCAAACGTGGCGGCGCCCTGGGCGTTAAAGACATCATCATCGGCATGCCCCACCGGGGCCGCTTGTCGGTGCTGGCCAATGTGATGGCCAAACCCTACCGCGCGATCTTTAACGAATTCCAAGGCGGCTCGTTCAAGCCCGAGGATGTGGATGGATCGGGCGATGTGAAATATCACCTCGGCGCCTCCTCAGATCGCGAATTTGATGGCAATTCCGTACATTTGTCGCTCACCGCCAACCCAAGCCATCTGGAGGCCGTCAATCCGGTCGTATTGGGTAAAGCGCGCGCAAAACAAGATCAAAATCACGATACCGAGCGCACCGGCGTTCTTCCCATCTTGCTGCATGGGGATGCGGCCTTTGCCGGTCAAGGTGTCGTGGCAGAAGGGTTTGGACTGTCGGGCCTGAAAGGGCATAAGACCGGCGGCACTATGCACATCGTGGTGAACAATCAAATCGGCTTCACCACCGCGCCGCATTTCAGCCGCTCCTCCCCCTATCCCACGGATATTGCTTTGATGGTTGAGGCACCAATTTTCCATGTCAACGGCGATGATCCGGAGGCCGTGGTCCATGCGGCCCGCGTCGCCACAGAATTCCGTCAAAAGTTCAAAAAAGACGTGGTTGTTGATATCATCTGCTATCGCCGCTTTGGTCACAACGAAGGCGATGAGCCGATGTTTACCAATCCGTTGATGTACAAAAAGATCAAAACACAAAAAACCACCCTCACACTTTATACAGAGCGCCTGGTGCGTGATGGCCTGATCCCCGAGGGCGAAATCGAAGATATGAAGGCCAGCTTTCAGTCGCTTTTGAATACGGAATTTGAAGCCGGTAAAGACTACAAGCCCAATAAAGCCGATTGGCTGGATGGGCGTTGGTCGAAAATGAATCGCCACGGCGAAGAGTATCAACGCGGCGCCACTGCCATGGCCGAAGAGACATTTGATGAGGTGGCTCAAACCCTCTGCCGCGTGCCAGAGGGCTTTCCAATCCACAAAACCGTTCAGCGCATGTTGGATGCCAAATCAAAAGCGCTGAGCAGCGGCGAAGGCATTGATTGGGCCACAGGCGAGGCTTTGGCCTTTGGCTCCTTGCTCACAGAGGGCCACCCGGTGCGCCTGTCCGGACAAGACAGCACGCGCGGCACCTTTAGTCACCGCCACTCTGGGCTGGTCAATCAAGATACCGAAGAGCGCTATTACCCGCTCAACAATATCCGTGAGGGACAGGGCCAGTATGAGGTCATCGATTCCATGCTCTCGGAATATGCGGTCTTGGGCTTTGAATATGGCTACAGCCTAGCCGAGCCCAATGCTTTGGTCATGTGGGAGGCGCAATTTGGCGATTTTGCCAATGGCGCGCAGATCATGTTTGATCAATTCATCTCCAGCGGGGAGAGCAAATGGCTGCGTATGTCCGGTCTGACGATGCTGCTGCCCCATGGGTTTGAAGGCCAAGGCCCAGAACACAGCTCAGCCCGCCTCGAGCGCTTTTTGCAAATGTGCGGCCACGACAATTGGATTGTCGCCAATTGCACCACCCCGGCCAATTACTTCCATATTCTGCGCCGACAAATTCACCGCACTTTCCGCAAGCCTTTGGTTCTCATGACGCCAAAATCTTTGTTGCGTCACAAAATGGCGGTGTCGAAGCGTGCAGAATTTACCACCGGATCCAGCTTTCACCGGGTGCTGTGGGATGATGCACAATATGGCAATTCCGAGACAAAATTGGTGGCGGACAAAAAGATCAAACGCGTGGTGATCTGTTCGGGCAAAGTCTATTACGATTTACTCGAAGAACGGGATGCCCGCGGCATTAACGATATCTATCTCCTGCGGGTCGAGCAATTCTATCCTTTCCCCGCCATCTCGATGGTCAATGAATTGGAACGCTTCAAACAGGCTGAAATCGTCTGGTGCCAAGAAGAGCCGAAAAATCAGGGCGCTTGGAGCTTTATCGAGCCGAATATTGAATGGGTTCTGACTCGCATTGGCTCCAAATACAGCCGTCCGGCCTATGTCGGACGCGCGACCTCGGCCTCCCCCGCAACCGGGCTTGCCTCAATACATAAATCACAACAAGCCGCGCTCGTCGATGAAGCGCTTACGTTGAAAGGATAAAATCATGGCCACCGAAGTTCGTGTTCCCACCCTGGGCGAATCTGTGACCGAGGCCACTGTCGCGACGTGGTTCAAAAAACCCGGCGATCAAGTTGCTGTGGATGACATGCTCTGCGAGCTGGAGACTGATAAGGTCACAGTTGAAGTGCCCAGCCCCGTAGCTGGCACTTTGGCCGAAATCGTCGCTGCCGAAGGCGCAACCGTCAATGCCGAAGCGCTGTTGGCACAGATCAACGAGGGGGCCGCAGCCTCTGCCCCCGCGCCCGCGGCCGCCACGCCCGCCGAAAGCACCGCCGCTCCCGCTGCGCAAACCATCGCGGTAATGGTGCCGGTCTTGGGCGAATCTGTCAGCGAAGCCACAGTCTCCACATGGTATAAAGCACCCGGCGATACGGTGGCTCAGGACGAAATGCTCTGTGAACTGGAAACCGATAAGGTGAGTGTCGAAGTGCCTGCTCCGGCTGCTGGTGTTTTGGGTCAAATTCTGGCCGCCGAACGCAGCACCGTACAAGCGGGCGGCCAATTGGCTGTCATTGGAGGGGAAATCTCCAGCGCAGCCGCCCCGGCACAGGCAAGCGTTTCCGCCGCTGCCGCAAATAGCCATGATGTAGAAGATGCCCCATCCGCGAAAAAACTCATGTCCGAGGCCGGCCTTAGCCGCGATGAGGTCACCGGATCAGGCAAGGACAACCGCGTGATGAAGCAAGACGTTCAAAAAGCCCTAGCCGCAACCCAGGCCGCAACCCAGGCCACAGCTGCGCCCCAGGCCGCTCCGATCCCGCCAGCCACTCCCATTCGAGCGGCGGTTTCCACAGATGACGCGGCGCGCGAAGAGCGTGTGAAGATGACTCGCCTGCGCCAAACCATCGCCCGGCGTCTCAAGGACAGCCAGAACACTGCCGCCATGTTGACCACATATAATGAGGTCGACATGACCGAGGTCATGGCCCTGCGCAATGAGTATAAAGACCTGTTTTTAAANAAACATGGCGTGAAATTGGGCTTTATGTCTTTCTTCACGGTCGCTTGCTGCCATGCGCTGCGCGAGGTGCCAGAGGTCAACTCGGAAATTGATGGCGCAGATATTGTGTACAAAAACTTCGTCCATATGGGCATCGCCGCAGGCACGCCGACCGGATTGGTGGTCCCCGTCATCCGCGACGCAGATTCCATGTCTTTTGCTGAGATCGAAAAGGCCATTGCCGAAAAAGGTGCGCGCGCCCGCGATGGCAAATTGTCTATGGCAGAAATGCAGGGCGGCACCTTTACCATTTCCAATGGTGGCGTCTACGGCTCGCTTATGTCTTCTCCCATTCTCAACCCGCCACAATCGGGCATATTGGGCATGCATAAAATCCAAGATCGTCCGATGGCCATCAACGGCGAGGTGGTTATCCGCCCCATGATGTATCTGGCTTTGAGCTATGATCACCGGGTCGTGGACGGCAAAGGTGCGGTCACCTTCCTTGTGCGCGTCAAAGAGGCCTTGGAAGATCCACGCCGCCTGTTAATGGATCTTTNATCCGGCCGCNGTCAAACGCCACTGGTAANGGCCATANATAGTGTTCATTTTGGACAATTGTCCGTTATGATCTTTTTCCAGCCTCACATAGTCTGAGGTCGAAACAGAAGTTCAACCATGGGCCCAGGGGCCCGACATGAAAATAAAGGACCTGTCTTATGGCTTCTTATGATGTAATTGTGATTGGCTCCGGACCGGGCGGCTATGTCAGCGCTATTCGTTGCGCGCAGCTGGGTCTGAAAACCGCCTGTGTCGAGGGGCGCGATACGCTGGGGGGAACCTGCCTGAATGTCGGCTGTATACCCTCCAAGGCCCTGCTGCATGCCAGCCACCAATTACATGAAGCACAACATAATTTTGCCAAAATGGGTTTGATTGCCGAAGATCCAAAGGTCGATTGGGCCAAGATGCAGGGCTACAAAACCGATGTGATTGATGGCAACACCAAGGGCATTGAGTTTCTATTCAAGAAAAATAAAATTGACTGGCTGAAAGGCTGGGGCAGCATTCCTGCGGCAGGTCAGGTCAAAGTTGGCGATGACATCCACCAGGCCAAACATATCATCATCGCGTCTGGCTCCGAGCCCTCGAGCCTGCCAGGAATTGCGATCGACGAAAAAACCGTCGTAACCTCCACAGGCGCTTTGGCGTTGGACAAAATTCCGAGCAAACTGGTGGTGATCGGCGCCGGTGTCATTGGTTTGGAATTGGGATCTGTCTACGCGCGGCTGGGCGCTGAGGTTGAGGTCATTGAATTTTTGGATGAGATCACCCCCGGCATGGATGGTGAGATCCAAAAAACCTTCCTCAGAATTCTCAAAAAACAAGGCCTTAAGTTCACCATGGGCGCAGCAGTGCAATCGGTTGCGGTCAAAAAAGGCAAAGCAACTGTTTCTTATGTCAAACGCAAAAAGGACAGTCAGCATGAGGTCGAGGCCGATGTGGTGCTTGTCGCCACGGGACGACGCCCCTATGTCGACGGTCTCGGATTGGACGCGATTGGCGTCACCCTGACTGAGCGCGGCCAGATCCAAACCGATGCGCATTATGCCACCAATGTTGCTGGTATTTACGCTATTGGCGACGCAATTTCAGGCCCCATGCTGGCGCATAAGGCCGAAGATGAAGGCATGGCCGTGGCGGAACTTTTGGCTGGGCAAGCCGGTCATGTGAACTATGATGTGATCCCCGGTGTGATCTACACGCATCCGGAGGTCGCCACCGTTGGCAAAACCGAAGAGCAATTGAAAGAGGCAGGGCGAGCCTATAAGGCCGGCAAGTTTTCTTTCATGGGCAATGGTCGCGCGAAAGCAAATTTCGCCGCCGATGGCTTTGTGAAAATCCTTGCGGATGCTCAGACCGACCGTATTCTCGGCGCTCATATCATCGGCCCGATGGCAGGGGATCTGATCCATGAAATCTGCGTGGCGATGGAATTTGGTGCCGCCGCTGAAGACTTGGCCCGCACCTGCCATGCGCATCCCACCTATTCCGAAGCAGTGCGCGAGGCGGCTTTGGCCTGTGGCGATGGGGCAATTCACAGCTGAGCTTGGCCGCTGGCGTCACGCCATTTATCGGGTTTTTAGGCCTGCGCGATGGGTGCAGGTCTTAGCGCGCCAACATGCGCAGCCCCTGGGTGACATCCGCACGTACGGCCACCCGCAAGCCCGGTTCATCGCCAGCTTTTAAGGCCGCAAGAATGAGGCGGTGATGCATGGGTGGATCCTTGCGCTGCAACCGGCCATATAGGGCCCGCATCGTCGGGCCCATTTGCAGCCATACCGTCTCGACCGTTGCCAGCATCGCCGGCGCCTGCGCCCGCAAGTAAAGCGTGCGGTGAAATTCGAGATTGGTGCGAATGTAAGTCACAGCATCCGCCTTCGCCACCGCAACAGAAATGGCGTTATTTATGGTTTGCAACCGCTCAACCAGCGCCATATGCGCGCGCGGCAGGGCCCGCGTGGCCAATTCCACCTCGATCAACGCCCGCAGGGCCGCAAGCTCCTCGATCCGATCATTGGTCAGAGCCGGGGTTTGGAACCGTCCACTCACCGAAATACTCAAAGCCCCCTCTGCCGCCAGCCGCTTCAACGCCTCGCGCACCGGGGTCACTGAGACCGAAAATTCCTCGGCCACACCGCGCAGGGTCATCGCCTGCCCCGGGCTCACTTCGCCGTACATGATCCGCATGCGCAAACTGCGGTAAAGCTGGTCATGAGCGGCCAAATAGCTGTCTTGTAATTTCTCTGCCATTTGTATTTGTGATCACAATTGACCATCTCTGTCAAATGCCAGCGGCCTAGNGCCCGCGCGCGGCGCGCCTTCGGTCGCGGCTAGAAGTGATAACGGTGCAGATCTTCGCCATGGCGCTTGAGCCAGTCACGCGGCTCTTGATGGCCCGGAAAGAGGCGCTCAACAAGCGCCCAAAATGCAGCCGAGTGATTCATCTGTTCCAAATGCGCCACCTCATGCGCCGCCACATAGCGCAGCACCTCAGGTGGTGCCATGATCAAGCGCCAGGAGAAGTTCAAATTTCCCTGTGTCGAACATGACCCCCATCTCGAGGTGGTGTCCCGCAGCGTCAGACGTCCATAGGGCCGCCCGAGACGTTCGGAATAGTGATCGACGGCCTCGTGCAATGCAAAACGCGCTTGCAGCTTCAAAAAGGCTTTCACGCGCGCAGGAACCAAAGATTCGTTCCCCGGCACCAACAGATGCGCCCCTTGCAGCACAACCTGCCGCCCCGCGCCAGGGCGAATGGTCAACTGTCGACCCGCAAAGGGCACCTGACGGTCCAAACCAGCATGAGCCACTTGCGGCAAATCGGCCAAATGCGCCCGGATCCAAGATTCTTTTTCTAAAATAAAATTTTTTGCCTGCGCCATCGGGCAAGACAATGGCAGGCTCAGCGTCACCTGCCCTTTGAGACGCGAGATCCGCAGAGACAGCCGGCTTGCCCGGCGCGAAGGGCGCAGCTGCACCGTAATTTCAGGCCGCCCGGGCAGTATGAGCTGCCGATCAGCGGTATTTGAGTGCAGATTCATCCCAGACATCCAAGAATTAATAGATTTCACCTTTGACACTGCCTCTTGTGTATGGCACTCGGCACAGATTGTCACCGATTGCGAGAGGGGAAAACCCATGCCGAACGAAGAATGGGGCACCAAACGTATTTGCCCCACCACAGGCAAGCGTTTTTACGACTTGAATAAAGATCCGATCATCAGCCCCTATACGGGCGAAACTGTTACGCTTGATGCAAATAAAGGCCGCACGATGGTGGCCGATGCGGAAGACGTNCAAACAACAAAGATGAATGAAGCCGATACTGACACCGATGAAGTGGTGTTGGACGATGATGACGTCGATGTAGATTTGGGCGATGATGTGCTTGATGACGACGACGACGATACGGTTTCACTGGATGAGATCGCAGATGTCGCCACAGACGACGACGACAGCTAAATTTCTTTGCTTGGCGTGCTGATTTCCTCTTGATCCCGCGCCGAGCCTTGCCTAGACAGCAAGACATTAGAGGGCCCTTAGCTCAGCTGGGAGAGCGCCTGCATGGCATGCAGGAGGTCAGCGGTTCGATCCCGCTAGGGTCCACCATTTTCCAAAATCTTCAAACCAGCGATCGGTGNTTCAACCCGTGGTGAACGGGCATATCACNGGCATCCGTCACAAGTCACAAATTATTGAGTTTGCGTCTGTGTACATTAAAATTTAGATAGATAGTCGGGTGGCATGGGAGGACTGATATGAAATATTCAATTCTCACAATTAAGTGGGGCTCAGAATTTTCTTCTGAACATGTGAACATATTGTTCAGGGCCGCTAAAGATATGAGCTCTTTGGACTTTCAGTTCATCTGTGTGACCGATGATCCCAAGGGTTTGGATGAAAATATCATAAGCATGCAGATTCCCATGAGCGGGCTCGATGCCTTTCCCAAAACAGAGGGCGCTTGGCCCAAACTGTGTTTGTTTCATCCTGAGATTGCCGAGACGTTCGATATCGTGGTGTTCTTAGATATTGATACTGTCTTGACTGGCAATATTGATCCGTTCTTTGAGGATCCTGGCCAATCGCTCCGCATGCTGAGTTGCGGCCCACGCTGGCGGCAGTTTGACCCGAGTTTTGAGCCCATGGGGGCCACGGGCATGTTTACCTATCGGCCCTCTTTTCACACAAACATCTTTGATGCCTTTCGCAAAGATCCGGAATTGGCCTATAGGAATCACGTTGTTGAGCAAGGATTTGTTGCCGCTCATGCGCGTGAGAAAGATTACTATCCACTGGAATGGATACAGAGTTTCAAATATCACTTGCGGCGTCAGTATGTTATGGACATATTTGTGCCGCCCCTGAAGCCCGCCCCTGAGACCTTAATGGTCGCTTTCCATGGCTTTCCGCGCCCCAACTTCATTGTCGAAAAATCAAGCCGTTGGGCGAGATTCCCACGCTGCGGGCTGCACAGGCCGAAGTGGTTGATCGATTATTGGGACAAATATAAAGATATTTGATAAGTTTAGCGATTAGGCCTGCTCTGTCATCTCAAGGATATTCTGGTCTGGGCCTTCATGCCGCAGGTCTCAGACCATGCTTTCATATCCCTGCCTAAACAGCCGCTAACCTAAAATTTTATTGATCAGCGCGGAGAGTAAAACCCAGATTGCAAAAGCGCTGACCATCAACAAGATTGATATGCTCCCAAATAATGGCTCGGTCAGCATCGTCGTCATCAGTGACTCCTGAAAGTAAAAATGCCAAGGCGCCATGCCCGCAAAAATCCATTCATGAAGCGCATAAAAAACTCTTTGAGGACCGACCGCCAAGACAATGCCGCAACAAACTAGCAAAAGTGCCAGCATGCTCAAAAATGATTTTGCGACAGTGTAAGGTCTCCATATATTAATGTTTTTCCGAGATTTTCCTATCCAGAAAACCATCACCAAAACACCTAGAATGGCCGCAAGATATGACAATATTCCGCTGAGATAAGCGATTAAACGCGCCACATCATTTAGATGGTCAATTTCTGGCTGCGTCAGAAACGTATCAATGATTTCGCCACTGGCGTCCCGATAAACAATGTCTTCTAGACCCTGACCGCCATTATTAACGGATCGAACAATTTCCCCAAATATTTTCGCCCGCTCCGACTTGGTTGTCGTCTCAAAACCATTTCGGTTCCTATTTTGAGGACCGTATTTGGCAATTTGCTCCTCTATTCCGTTGTATTCATAGATTTGGGAAAAAAAGAAATTTGTCTCCGACAATGCACGCCATGACAACATTAAGCACACAGCCAGTAGCATCACCGATAGGGTTGAATTTATGAGAGCTCTTACCAACAGCCCGGACTCCGATACCTTTTAACATCTCAAACCTATCGGATTTTAGGGTCGCCTTCAAGTTGATGGAGCCATTCTTCAGGAGCGCAACCTGTTTGGACTCAATCTGTCAAAGCCCTCCGCATAACGCCATTGCAACACAGCCATGCCACCGGGCAAAGTGTTATGGCGCGCAAGCCGGGTTATGCAGGGGACTATGAAAGCCTCATAAAAATGGCATCTCCACCAGCCTTGCCGCGACCATCCGGCCGCCGGAGCGAGACAGGGTTACTTTGTCGCCGACCATGCAGCTGCGTGAGATCAGCGCGTAGCCGATATTTTTTTCCATACGCGGAGACCAAACACAATTGGTCATATCACCAACTTTCTGCCCATCAACGGTGATATCTTCCCAAGAAAAACCCAAAGGATCCGGCGTTTCGCCCTCTAAGACCAAACCAAGTTGATGACGCTTGGGCCCTTGCGCATGAATCCGGCGCAGCGCTTGAATGCCAATCACGTCATCCGGCACATCCAAGTCAATATAATTGCCCAAGCGCACCTCATAAGGATTGGTGGTGCCATCACTATCAGAGCCGCAGCTCACCAGACCGCTTTCGGTCCGCTCCGGTGAGGTTGGGCCACCATTACCGATGTCAAACGGAGCGCCGGCTTCTTTGACGATCTTCCACAGCTCATCGCCGCGTGTTCCATCGCGCAGGTAAATCTCAAACCCGCCTTGTTTTGACCAGCCCGAGCGTTGCACAGCCACGGGAATTCCGTTGATTTCAGTTTCGGAGAACCAGAAATATTTCAAATCATTTACCCAGTCGCCAAAGATTGACGACACAACCGCTCCGGCTTTTGGACCTTGCACCGCCAAGGGCGAAACATCCGGCTCAGAAATTTTCACATCCAAGCCACGTTCAGCAGCAATCGCACGGGCCCAAAACCAAATATCGCTATCAGCAATGGAAAACCAAAACAGATCTTCGCGCAGCTTGAGCAAAATCGGATCATTGATCAAAATACCGTCGTGATTGCAAAGCGGCACATATTTGCCTTGCCCAATCTTACATTTTGACAAATCGCGCGGGCTGAGGATCTGCGCCAATTTGGCGGCATCGGGTCCTTCGAGCTGCACCTGCCGCTCCGCACCCACGTCCCACATGACGACCCCATTCAACAGGTCCCAATATTCCTTATCCTTATCGCCAAAACTGGCCGGCAAAATCATCCGGTTGTAGATCGAGGCATTTGTACAGCCCTCGGCAACCACCGAGTTGAAGAAAGGCGACGGACGCAACCGCGCAGTGGCATAAACCTGAAACATTTTGAGCTCCTAATATGACGCTAAAACGCGCTTTAGTGCAGGCAGGGCCCGTCTGGCAATCCCTCGAATTGCAGCTGCAATGTGACCTTGCGTCATCAGTATGACCAAGACATTAAATCCGCCCTCCCCGCTTCAAGAAAATCGCATAAAATTGCGCAGTCAAAGCCCGGTCAAAAACTGCGCGAGTCCCTGGCCGCTTTGTGACAAAAAGTGAGCTAATTCCCTTCCCCTGCTGCCATATTCTGTTAACCTGAAAGCAAGTTGGAGGATGACATGCAAAAGCAATCTGTGCGCCTGGGCGTGGATATTGGCGGTACATTTACAGATGTCGTTTTAGAGCGCGGCGAAGACCTGTTTTCCACCAAAGTCTTGACCACCTATAGCGCCCCAGAGGAAGCCATTGTCGAGGGCATGGCGCGCGTTTGCGCACAAGCCAAGATAGATCCCGCGCAGATCACCCAGATCATTCACGGCACCACTCTGGCCACAAATGCTTTGATCGAGCGCCGCGGTGCCAAAACCGCTTTAATCACCACTGATGGGTTCCGCGATGTGATTGAGATGCGCACCGAAAGCCGCTTTGAACAATATGACCTCAACCTCACCCTGCCTCCCCCGCTCCTGCCCCGCAATTTTCGCTATACACTCAACGAGCGGATGCAGGCTGATGGGCAAGTGCTCAAGCCGATCAACCGCGCTGAGATTGAAACCCTGGTCAATGAAATTAAGCAGGCCGGTTTTGAAAGCATCGCCGTGGGATTTCTGCATTCCTACGTCAATGACGCCCATGAGCGCCTCGTGGCGGACGTGGTTGGCGAGCACATGCCCGGCGCGATGCTGTCGCTCTCTTGCGAAGTCAGCCCGCAGATGCGCGAATATGAGCGCTTCAACACCACCATCGCCAATGCCTATATAAAACCTTTGATGAAAACCTATTTGGACCGTCTCAAAGGGCGTTTGAATGGCGAAGGGGCTGTATGCCCAATCTTTTTGATGCACTCCGGTGGCGGAATAATCAGCCTCGAAAATGCCGCTGAGTTTCCCGTTCGCTTGGTGGAATCAGGCCCGGCCGGCGGGGCGGTTTTTGCGGCCCATATCGCCGCGCGTCATCGGCTTGATAAGGTGCTCTCTTTCGATATGGGTGGCACCACGGCGAAAATTTGCCTCATCAAAGACCAAACACCAAAGACCGCCCGTGTCTTCGAGGTGGCGCGCAGCTATCGGTTCAAAAAAGGCTCAGGCATGCCCATATCAATTCCCGTGATTGATATGGTCGAGATCGGTGCCGGCGGCGGCTCATTGGCCCATGTCGACAGCCTGCGGCAAATCAGGGTTGGACCAGAAAGTGCTGGTTCCGAGCCTGGTCCGGCTTGCTATGGCCGTGGCGGCACACGGCCGGCGGTGACCGATGCCGATTTGGTCCTTGGGCGGCTGGATCCCAATAATTTTGCCGGCGGGCGCATCACGCTGAATGCTGAGGCAAGCTCTGCTGCGCTTGCAACACATGTGGGCGATACGCTCGATATGGAGTCCCAAACCGCAGCCTTCGGCCTCTGTGAGGTCGTGGATGAAAATATGGCCAATGCCGCGCGGGTCCATGCGGTAGAAAACGGCGAAAACCTCAGCGAATACACGATGATTGCCTTTGGTGGCGCAGCGCCGTTGCATGCCGGGCGTTTATGCGAAAAATTGGGGATTTCCCGCCTTCTGGTGCCCACTGGCGCTGGGGTTGGATCGGCTATTGGCTTTCTGCGCGCGCCGTTCAGCTTCGAAGCCACCCGCAGCCAATTCATGCGTCTGACGGATTTTAGATCGGATCTGGCCACCGATTTGCTGAGGGATTTGACACAGGAAGCCACCGCCTTTGTCTCCAGCTGCGACGCGCAAGCCGAAATTGAAGCGCAATATAAAGTCTATATGCGCTATTCAGGCCAGGGATGGGAAATCCCCGTGCCCTTTGATGCTGCCCTAGCCCAATCTCCCGATGCGGAACGATTTGAAGCCCTCTTTGAGCGCGAATATCAAACCCTGTTTGGCCGCAGCGTCGCAGGTATGGACATTGAGATCACCGTTTGGTCGGTCAATGCCGCAACCGCCGCCGCAGCTGCACAGCCCCTGCCGCCGCAGCCCGCTACGCAGCGCTTGAAAGAGGCCCAGTCTCGCAGCCTGTTTGACCCGGCATCCGGGCAAATGACCCTGGCGGCACAATGGCGCCGCGCGCAGATGGCCATAGGCGCAGAGCTGGACGGGCCTGCGGTGATAGAGGAAGAGGAAACCACGATCATCGTGCCCACATCCCGCTGCGCTCGGGCGCTGAGTGATGGGTGTATTGAAGTGATCGCGCGTTCGACTGAAAATGGAGCGGCCCAATGATCTCTCCCACGATATCCCGGTCCACCTCAGAGGTGCAGTATCAAGTCATGTGGAACCGGCTGATCTCTGTGGTCGAAGAGCAGGCGCAAGCCCTAGTGCGGACGGCCTTTTCAACCTCAGTGCGCGAGGCCGGAGATCTGTCCGCCGGGGTCTATGATGCGCAGGGTCGGATGCTGGCCCAAGCGGTCACCGGCACACCGGGGCATGTCAATGCCATGGCCGATGCGGTGGCCCATTTCATGCGCCGAATTGGCCGCGAAAATTTCGCGCCTGGCGATATTTACATCACAAATGACCCTTGGGAAGGCACGGGGCATTTACATGATATAACCATTGTAACGCCCAGTTACTACAATGAAACCTTTGTTGGATTCTTTGCCTGCACCGCGCATATCGTTGACATCGGTGGTCGGGGCTTTGGGGCGGATGCCAATAGTGTCTATGAGGAAGGTCTCTACATACCCATCATGAAGTTGGCCGATCGGGGCGTGGTGGATCAGACTTTGATGCGGATCATCCGCGGCAATGTGCGCGAGCCCGATCAGCTGGTGGGAGATATCTATGCTCTGGCCAGCTGCAACGACATTGGGCATCGGCGCTTGGTTGATATGATGGAAGAATTTGAGCTGGTGGATCTGGCTGGTATTTCACAGTTTATCCTCTCCAACTCCCGCCGCGCGACACTTGAGCGGATCAACGCGCTGACGCCCGGAGTGGCCCAAGGGGAAATGCGCAGTGATGGCTATTCGCACCCGGTCGATCTCAAGGTACAGCTCACCATCGAACAGGACCGGATTCTATGCGATTTTGCCGGCACCTCTGGCCTGGACAAGAAGGGCATCAACTGCCCTCTGGTCTATACCAAAGCCTATGCCTGCTACGCCCTAAAATGCGCCATTGCACCGGAGATCCCCAATAATGCGGCCAGCCTGGCGCCTTTTGAAATCACGGCTCCAGAAAACACCATCGTGAATGCCCTACATCCCGCCCCGGTGGCGCTGCGCCATATCATTGGCCATATGGTCCCCGATGCGGTCTATGCCGCTTTGGACCAATTGCTGCCNGGGCTCGTGCCTGCCGAGGGCGCGGGGTGTTTGTGCAATTTCCAAGTCTCCCTGCGCCCCCGCAGCGATGCGCNCGCCCCACCGCATGCCCAGCGCGCNGAAGTCTTGACCTTCAACTCCGGTGGCTCTGGCGCACGGCCCAGTTTGGATGGGATGAACGCCACCGCNTTTCCCAGCGGTGTCATGACCATGCCCGTCGAAGCCACCGAGCAGGTCGGCCCGGTTTTGATCTGGCGCAAAGAGCTGCGCCCCGACAGCGGCGGCGCGGGCCGGCATCGCGGCGGTTTGGGCCAATATATGGAGGTCGGCGCGCAAGACGGCTATGAATTTGATATCCAAGCTATGTTCGATCGCGTGAGCCACCCCGCCAATGGCCGGCAAGGCGGATCAAGCGGCGGGGCCACGACGATCGCGCTGGACGATGGCACGGCCATGCAGGGAAAAGGCAAGCAATTTGTGCCACATGGCAAAAAAGTCATGATGGCTTTCCCCGGTGGCGGGGGCTATGGGCCAGCCGCAGAACGCCCCACCGCAGAAATCCTCAAGGATCTGGCTGGTGGATATATCACAGCGGAGGCGGCCGAGAAAATTTATGGCCTGGCACCACAACAGATCGCAGATATTTTGGCGCGCGCAGAAAACGGGGAGGCGTTCTGAATGGCACAACAGCTGCAATCGCCCCGGGCGCAAAGCTATGACGTAATCCTCATTGGCGGCGCCATGTATGGCAGCTCCATCGCCTGGTGGCTCAGCCGCGATCCGGGGTTTGACGGCTCGATTCTCCTAGTGGAACGGGATCTCAGTTTTGAATTCGCCGCCACAAGCCACACCAATTCCTGCATCCGCCAACAGTTTTCGAATACGACCAATATCCAAATCAGTCAATTTGGTGCAGAGTTTATCAACAATTTTCAGAGCTATTTTGACCACGACCCACGGGTTCCGCACATCCCTATCCAATCTTTTGGCTACATGTATCTGGCCAATACCGCCGCGGATGCAGAAAACCTGCGTCAAAGCCAAGTGGTGCAGGCGCAGTTGGGGGCCGGTACACGGCATATGACTGCTGCTGAAATACAGGCCGAATATCCGTTTTATAATGTGGATGATATTACCGCTGGCAATCATAACACAGCCAATGAAGGCTATTTTGACGGCGGCACGATTTTTGATTGGTACAAGCGCGTGGCCCAAGAAAAAGGCGCTGAATATGTGCAAAATGAAGTTGTCGCGATCAACCGGCATGCAGACCGTATCCACAGCGTCACGCTCGCGTCGGGCGAAACCCTCAGCTGCGGGCTATTGGTCAATTGCACCGGCCCGCGCGGTGCGCATACGGCACGCATGGCCGGGATCGATTTACCTGTAGAGCCGCGCAAACGCTACAGCTTCATCTTCGATGCCGAGCAGCCATTAGACCGCGACCTTCCCCTCACCATTGACCCCTCTGGTGTGCATATGCGTTCGGAGGGGCGCTATTATCTCGCGGGCTGCCCACCCGATGATGATGCGCCAGTTGCCTATGATGATTTCAATCAAGATCACAGCATCTGGCAAGAGAAAGTCTGGCCCATTCTCGCCGCCCGCGTGCCAAAGTTCGAGGCCATCAAGCTGATCAACAGCTGGGCGGGACATTATGACTATAATACCTTCGATCAAAATGCGATCATCGGCCAACACCATGAGGTCGAGAATTTCCTCTTTGCAAATGGGTTCTCTGGCCACGGCTTGCAACAATCCATGGCAATCGGGCGGGGATTGGCAGAATTTATCACCTATGGTGCCTATCGCAGCATTGATCTTTCTCCCTTTGCATACAAACGTATCGCAGAGGGCAACCCCCTTGTCGAAAAGGCAGTAATCTGATGAAAAAACTCGTATTAACCGGTGCCGCGGGGCGGCTGGGCTCATATCTACGCGAACCGCTGAGCCAGATGTGCGACAGCCTGGTCACCACCGATTGGATAGAGGACATCGGCAAGCTCTATCCCGGTGAGACCTATGTAAAAGCCGACCTGGGAGATCTTGAAGCTATGGAGGCGGTGCTTGATGGTGCTGAGATGGTGATCCATTTTGGCGCTATCGGCGATGAGGCCGCCTGGGATAAGATTTTACATTCCAATATCATTGGCGCTTACAATGTATGGGAAGCGGCCGCGCGCAAGGGGCTGCGCCGCGTGGTCTATGCCAGCTCCATTCATGCGGTGGGCATGTATCCTAAAACCCAAAGGATCGATACCGAGGTGCCGCACCGCCCGGACACTTACTATGGTTTGGCAAAATGTTTCGCAGAGGATCTTGGCAGTCTTTATTGGGACAAGAAGGGCCTTGAGAGTGTGCACCTGCGAATCCTGTCCGCCGCACAGGTCAACAACCCGCGCGCACTCGGCTCTTGGCTGTCCTATGATGATCTGATCCATTTGGTTCAGCAGGCCATCACCACTCCGATCACGGGCTTTTCAGTGATCTACGGTGTGTCCAACAATGACCGGGTCACAGTCGACAATCACAAGGCGAGCTTCCTAGGCTATCGCCCAAAGGACAATGCAGAGCAATTTGCCACTGAAGTCCTGGCCACCGCCGATCCCGCAGACCCTCAGGACCGCGGGCAAATGTGCCAAGGCGGGCCCTTCGCATCCGTGGAGATTGGATTTTCAGGCACAGCCAGCATGAATATCGTACAAGACAAAAAAGAGATATAACGCAGCAATGGCGGTGGACCAGACCTCTCCCAACTGCTGCGCGCCCCCCGGCCCCAAGGGCGCCCCCTCTCAACGCGCCCCGCAATCTTTGAGCGGTGGAGCCCATCGCGGGGCTCTTTGCCCCATTCCAGGCGGGACAGCTTTCATGGGGACCAACCGACCGGTCATCAAGCTGGACGGCGAAGCCCCTCAGCGGCGGGTCAAGCTGAAGCCCTTTCTGTTGGGGCAAACCCCGGTGAGCAATGCCGAATTCTCCGACTTCGCAGAACAGACCGGCTATGTCACAGAGGCTGAAGTTTTCGGCTGGTCCTTCGTCTTTCACCTTCAGCTTCCCGCGACTCAGACCACGCTGCAAGGCGCGGCTGGCGCGCAATGGTGGCGGCGAGTCGATGGCGCAAATTGGCGGCGTCCCGCAGGTCCTTTAGGCGCCGAAAGCCTGCCCGATCACCCTGCGGTGCATCTATCTTGGACGGATGCGCAGGCCTATTGCGCCTGGGCGGGGGGACGTCTTCCGAGGGAAGCAGAATGGGAGCATGCCGCCCGTGGCGGTTTGGGAGATGTGACCTATCCTTGGGGCGATGCGCCGCCCGATGATCGCGAGCATCTGCCCTGCAATATCTGGCAAGGCGACTTTCCCACCCAGAACACCGCCGCCGATGGCTATGCTTTCACCAGCCCGGCCCGCTCCTTTGCTCCCAATGGCTACGGGCTTTATGGCATGGCCGGCAATGTTTGGGATTGGACCGCCGATCTGTTGCGCCTCAAATCCCTCTCCAAAGCCGGCAAGGCCCATGCGGCGGCCATGCGGGGGTATAGCGTCATCAAAGGCGGCAGCTTTCTGTGCCATGCCTCCTATTGCACGCGCTACCGCATCGCCGCGCGCACGGGCAATTCGCCAGAAAGCACCACCAGCCATATGGGGTTTCGCATCGCTTTTGATGCGCCCGCCACGCGCCCCAGTCAGCCCTCCGATGCGCCGAGCTAAGGCAGCTCAAGCGAGAAAAATCTGATCAGCTCACGCGTTAACCGAGCTGTATTGCCTGACCTAGCCCCGCCCCAGCGCGCTCAGCGGCCATAAGGGTTGGGCGGCGCGGGCGTGAAGCCGGCCAGCGTTTTCGGCGCATAGATCTCGATCACCAGCGGATGGCATTGCGCCGTGTCACTGGAATGCTCTGCGCCGCAGTCACCGCCCGGGCAGACAGAGAGCCCCAGCGTGATATCAATCTGCGCCTCCAGCTCAAGAAAATCTCCCGGACGTACGGGGCTGGCCTTCATGAAATATTGATGCGTGTCGCGGGTAAACCCCGTCAGCATGAAGACATTGAGCACATCATGCACATGCCGCTCGGCTTCCTCGGCCGGCAAATCAAAGTGATCAGCAACGGCGCGCGTTAGGTTGGAATGGCAACAATAGTGGTAATCTGTACCACTGAGCAGCCGGCCCGTATAGGGGTCACAGCGCGTGCCAATCACATCATGCACCGAACCGCCATCGGCGTCATAGCCATACCAGTCCAGCGTGTCACAGATGATATGCGCCAAGGGCCGCATGAAGGGGAAGCTCGACCAAAGGCTGTCTCCCGTGCTGACATGGGTGCCATGCAGAGCGCGTGTTTTGCCGCTGTAGAAATGCTCCGCAAGGTTGTGGCTGTTCCAAATGTTCAGATCCCCCACCTGCGGCCCCTCCACCGACACAATCCGCGCGAAATGCCCCGCTGGCACATCAATACAGGCAGCCGACCGAGGCGGCACAGAGAGCCGCTGTCGCAACTCTGCGCCCTCCCGCCTTGCGGCTGAAGCCGCCAATGTCACCTGCGGCAAGGTTTCGGTCGGATAGCAGACAACCACCGGACGCGCCCGCCGGGCCTGTGCATCTTTGGGCTCTGGGTGCAAAGGATGTTGAAGTTTCATGCAATCTCTCTATCTGGGTGCACCCATGTTAGAGGCGCGCGATGAAATTGACAATTCCGCGCTGTGACAGGTCGCATATGGGCTTGCTCTTNTGGGCGCGATGCGCTCCATTTATGCGATGGATATATTGCAAAACCCCCACCGCCACGCCGGCTTGACCGTCGACATTCTGCGCGACATTCCCGCCCCCTCAACCGATGCTGCTGCTGTGCAAGCGCTGCTGGCCCGTTGTCCCGATGCCGCTGAAACTGAAATGTTGCAAGCGCCCGGTCTTGCCAAAGATCTCAAGATCGCGCGGCTCAGCCTGAAGGATGAGCGCGGCCGCATGGGGCTCGGCAGCTTCAAAGCCCTTGGCGCGGCCTATGTCATCGCCCATAGCGCAATCATCAAAGGCGAAGAGCAGAGCACNAAAACCTATGTCACCGCCAGCGCCGGAAATCACGGGCTCAGCGTGGCAGCAGGTGCCAAGGCCTTTGGTGCNGCCTCAGTCATCTTTCTAAGCCAGAGCGTGCCAGAAGCCTTTGCACAGCGATTGATCGCTCAGGGCGCAACTGTTGAGCGCGCTGGCGCCACCTATGAGCAGAGCATGAGCGCGGCGCAAGCTGCCGCCGAGACCAACGGGTGGATATTGCTATCGGACAGCTCTTGGCCAGGCTACAGCGATCTGAGCCACCGCTTGATGGAGGGCTATACTGTCTTCATGGCCGAAGCAGAGCGACAAATTTCTGCTCCAAGCCATATCTTCTTGCAAGCCGGTGTTGGCGGATTGGCCGGAGCCGCCGCGGCAATGGCCCGCAAAATTTGGGGGGATACACCGCAGATTGTGGTGGTTGAGCCGCTCCATGCGCCCGCTTTACACAGCTGCATCCAGGCCGGTGATTTTGTTGCCGCCCAGGGTCCAGGAAGCGCTATGGGGCGATTGGATTGTCTCGAAGCCTCTTTGATTGCCCTCAAGGGACTGGCCAAAGATGCCGATGTCTTTGCGCTCATTAGCGAAGAGGAAGGCCAGGCCGGCGCGGATTTTGCCGCAGCGCACCGGATGGAGAGCACCCCGTCCGGGACCGCGGGTCTTGCGGGTCTGTTGGCCTCAAGCGCCCATCGTGCAGCGCTCAAGCTTGACGCACACTCCCATGTGCTCGTGATACTATCAGAAGGTCCAGAATAATGCCTCAAGGGTTCGAAATCGCGGAGTTTAAAGCGCGGCTGACACGGGCGCAAAGCCGCATGGATGCGGCCGGGCTCGACGCCATTTTATTGACCACAGAGCCAGATATTCGCTATTTCACAGGCTACCTCACAAGGTTCTGGGAAAGCCCCTGCCGGCCTTGGTTCTTGGTCTTGCCCCGCTCAGGCGATCCGATTGCTGTCATCCCCTCGATCGGGGCGGCGCTNATGGCCCGCAGCTGGATCACAGATATCCGCTGCTGGCGCGCNCCCGATCTGGAAGATGATGGCATAAGCCTTTTGGCNGAGACCCTGCNCGCTTTAGGCCCAAGCATTGGCACGCCCAGCGGGTTGCAGTCCCATCTGCGCATGCCGTTGACCGATTTTGCTCGGCTCAATGCCGCCCTGCCCCAGCCCATTGGAGCGGATTTTGACATTCTGCGCAGCCTGCGTTTGGTGAAATCTGAAGCTGAGATTGAGAAGATCAAGACCGCATGTCAGATTGCCACCCGCGCCTTTGCACGCGTGCCCGAGATTGCCAGCATGGGCCAGCCTTTGGCGCAGGTGTTTCGTGATTTTCAGCGCCTGTGCCTTGATGAAGGCGCCGATTGGGTGCCCTATCTCGCCGGCGCTGCGGCACCTGGCGGCTATGGCGATGTAATTTCTCCCGCCGACGACCGTCCGCTTGCGGCGGGGGATATATTGATGCTGGACACAGGTTTGGTGCATGACGGGTATTTTTGCGATTTTGATCGCAACTTTTCCGTGGGCCGCCCATCAGCAGATGTTGCCGAAGGTCACAGCCGTTTGATTGAGGCGACATATGCCGCTTTTGAGGCCGCACGACCGGGCAGCACCGCCGCAGAGCTTTTTCACGTTATGGACAAGATTGTCACCGGCGGTGCCGGCGGATCCGAAGCTGGCCGCTATGGCCACGGGCTTGGCATGAACCTCACAGAATGGCCCAGCTTGATCCCAACGGATCACACGCCGCTGGTCTCGGGCATGGTCCTGACCTTGGAGCCGGGTATCGAACTGGCACCAGGGCGCGCTTTGGTTCATGAGGAAAACATCGTCATTCGCGAGAATGGCGCAGAGTGGCTGAGCCAGCCCTATAGCGCCGAGATGCTGGAGGTTTAACATGAGTTTACTTCCATATGACACTGTTTTAATTGAACCCACTAGAATTGGTCTTGTGGTTTTGCAATCAGATGAAACCATCGAGCGAGACATGATGCAGATGCGCGGAACCGCAGATCTCTTCTTTAGCCGCGTGCCGAGCGGGCAAGAGGTCACGGCCGAGACCTTACAATCTATGGCAGCCCATATTGAGGCCTCAGCCGCACTCTTCCCCCAGACCCTGCGCTTGAACGCTGTCGGCTACGGCTGTACCTCCGGCACGGCTCAGATTGGCGTGCAGGAGGTTGAACGGCTTGTGAAAGCNGGCACAAAAACCNAGGCGGTCAGCCAACCCGTGTCCGCATTGCTGGCCGCTTGCCGCCATCTCAAGCTCAAGCGTATTGCGTTTTTGTCCCCATATTTGGAACAGGTCAGCGCCAATCTGCGAGAGGTTTTGCAAAACAGCNGCATTGAAACCCCGNTTTTCGGCACCTTTGGCGAAGCCGAAGAATCAAAGGTCGTCCGTATTTCTGGCGCATCTATTCAAAGCGCGGCCCGTCAGCTGCTCGCAAACGGCGGGCTTGACGG
>JGI26260J51721_1000233_pt1 | contig 24180 bp, 19 predicted proteins | sample SaaInlV_120m_DNA_4_FD_51721 | JGI IMG/M metagenome (IMG submission 51721)
GCCAGTTTACCCAGTGCGACACCCATTTTTTCCTGATCGGGTTTTGAACGAGGTTCGACCGCAACCGAAATAACAGGCTCGGGGAACTCCATACGTTCGAGTACGATTTGCTGATCGGCATCACAGAGCGTATCGCCCGTCGTTACGTCCTTCAGGCCTACCGCCGCAGCGATATCACCAGCCAGCACTTCTTTAATCTCTTCGCGACTATTTGCGTGCATCTGCACCATACGGCCGACACGCTCTTTCTTCTGCTTAACTGAGTTGTATAGCGCTGTACCGCTTTCCAAGCGACCGGAATACACACGGAAGAAGGTCAGAGTGCCCACAAAGGGGTCTGTAGCGATCTTAAAGGCCAATGCGGAGAAAGGCGCCTGATCATCTGCTTCACGGGATTCAAGGGTCTCACCGTCCGGCAGAGTGCCCTGAATGGCTTTTACTTCGGTCGGTGCCGGTAAGTATTCCACCACCGCATCCAACATGGCTTGCACACCTTTGTTTTTGAAGGCTGATCCGCCAATTACCGGAATAATTTCGTTGGCCAGAGTTCGAGCGCGAATACCCTGCTTAATTTCTTCTTCGCTAAGCTCTTCACCTTCGAGGTATTTATCCATCAGCTCGTCATTGGCTTCGGCCGCTGACTCAATCAGAAATTCACGCATCTCTTTGCACTGAGCCAAGAGGTCTTCGGGAATGTCCTGATACTCGAAGCTTGCGCCTTGATCTTCTTCACTCCAGATGATGNTTTTCATCTTCACCAGATCAACCACACCCTTGAAATCTTCTTCAGAGCCAATGGTCATTTGCAGAGGAACGGGGTTGGCACCCAGGCGTTCTTTCAGCTGGTTTACCACCATCATGAAATCTGCACCGGCACGATCCATCTTGTTGACGAATACCATACGTGGCACTTCGTATTTATTGGCCTGTCGCCATACGGTTTCTGTCTGGGGCTGTACGCCTGAGGAGCCACAAAGCACCACCACGGCGCCATCGAGAACTCTTAAAGATCGCTCAACTTCAATGGTGAAGTCNACGTGTCCCGGNGTATCGATGATATTGATGCGATGNTCGTCGAATTGAGCATCCATACCGCGCCAGAAACAGGTGGTAGCCGCAGAGGTAATGGTAATTCCGCGCTCTTGCTCCTGCTCCATCCAGTCCATGGTGGCGGCACCGTCATGTACCTCACCAATCTTGTGAGAAATTCCGGTATAGAAAAGCACCCGCTCTGTCGTCGTGGTCTTGCCTGCGTCTACATGCGCAGCAATTCCGATGTTGCGATAACGGGCGATGGGAGTTTTACGTGCCACTTCTGTTTTCTCCGGTGAGTCTCTAGATCAATAATCTTGTGATACAAAAAAGGCAGCTATTAAAGCTGCCTTTTAAGTGAATTTAAATATCTGCCCTGTCAAAAGTTCTGAAAAGGTTATCGAGGCAGGCGCTGCTAGGCAGTGGTTGGCGAAAGAGCGCAGTTTACAACTGGTAAATGAGCATTTTGCAGCCAGCCGCTAACACCGCAGCGGCAACGCAGATAGTTTTCAGCTAGAAGCGGAAGTGCGAGAACGCCTTGTTAGCTTCAGCCATACGGTGAACGTCTTCACGCTTCTTGACCGCGTTACCACGACCTTCTGCTGCTTCGAGCAATTCACCAGCCAGACGCTGACGCATGGATTTTTCACCACGGGCGCGAGCGTATTCAACCAACCAGCGCATTGCCAAAGCGTTGCGACGTGATGGACGAACTTCTACGGGTACTTGGTAGGTAGCACCACCAACACGACGAGATTTAACCTCTACGTGTGGAGCGATGTTGTCTAGAGCCAGCTCAAATACTTCCATAGGCTCTTTATCGGATTTTTCAGTAACGATATCCATCGCGCCATAGACGATCTTTTCAGCGATAGATTTTTTACCGCTTTCCATGACATGGTTGATGAATTTTGCGAGAACGATGTTGCCGAATTTAGGATCTGGCAGAATTTCTCGTTTGGCGGCGACGCGACGTCTTGGCATTTCTATTTCCTCTTCAGGTTAACCCGGGACGTTCTTTCGAACTTCAGCCCGGCCTTACTGGTTGTTGTTAAATTATTTGTTTAAAGCTACTTAGGCTTTCTTATTTTGGCTTTTTAGCCCCGTACTTGGAACGGCGCTGTTTGCGGTCAGATACACCAGAGCAATCCAGTGATCCACGCACAGTGTGATAGCGAACACCTGGAAGATCCTTCACCCGGCCACCGCGAATCAGCACAACACTGTGCTCTTGCAGATTATGGCCTTCACCGCCGATATAAGAACTCACTTCATAGCCATTCGTTAGACGAACACGACAAACTTTGCGTAGTGCCGAGTTAGGCTTCTTAGGCGTGGTGGTGTACACGCGAGTACATACGCCACGGCGCTGTGGGCTCGCTTGTAGCGCTGGTACGTCACTCTTGGCAACTTTGCGCTTACGAGGTTTGCGCACCAACTGGTTAATTGTGGACATTCAATGCTCCGTAAATTGGGTTAAATCAGCNATCGGCCTTAGTAAATAGGCGGTTTTCAGCTGAATTTAGCGAGCGCGCATTCTAATGAGTGGCTGTAGCAGCGTCAAGCGCTTGCGGGCTCTTTGTTTTTATAAAAATGAAATTAAAAAAGACCCCTTTTCAGGGGTCTTTTTTGTCAGTCAAGATCGACTTACTCTTCAGCAGCCGGCTGCTCGTCGAGAATCGCTTCTGGAGCATCAATTTCTGCTCCTTCACCTGAATCTCCGAGGGCTTCTGCAAGCTGTGCTTCCAGCACTTCACCGGTCATTTCATAACCTGCTTCACGCTGTTTGCGACGGTTCTCGTGGTAAGCCAGACCAGTACCCGCAGGTATCAGACGACCAACAACCACATTTTCCTTTAGACCGCGCAGTATGTCGGACTTACCGGTAACCGAAGCTTCGGTAAGAACACGCGTGGTTTCCTGGAAGGAAGCCGCTGAGATAAAGGACTCGGTAGCCAAAGAAGCTTTGGTGATACCCAGCAACAGGCGCTCAAACTTGGGCGGCTGCTTACCTTCTTTCTCCAATTTCTCAACCATGGCTACTGCACGGTTGTACTCAACCTGCTCGCCGCGAATNTAAGGTGAGTCACCCATATCGGTGATTTCAACCTTACGCAGCATTTGACGGGCGATAACNTCAATGTGTTTNTCATTGATTTTCACACCCTGCAGGCGGTAAACCTCCTGAATCTCATTAGTGATGTACTTGGACAATGCCTCAACACCCATNAGACGCAGAATATCGTGCTGGCTTGGAGGTCCGTCACAGATCACCTCGCCCTTCTCTACCGTTTCACCTTCAAATACTTGAGTGGCACGCCACTTAGGAATCAACATCTCCCAGTGATCTGAACCATCTTCTAGCAACTCACCGTTAAGTGGGAAGATTTGAATACGCTTCTTGCCTTTGGTCTCTTTACCGAATGCAAAAGTACCGGCGATTTCTGCAAGTATGGAGTGCTCTTTCGGCTTACGCGCTTCGAACAAGTCAGCAACGCGTGGCAGACCACCTGTGATGTCACGTGTCTTGGAGCCTTCCTGAGGAATTCTCGCAATAACGTCACCCACTTCGATCTTGTCGCCGTCGGCCTTGTTCACAATTGCGCCAGCGGGCAGCAAGTAGTGCGCCGGAGCCTTGGAATTCGGCAATGAAAGCTCTTTGCCTTTGCCGTCAACCAAAGTAATAGCAGGCTTAAGATCTTTACCAGCAGCAGAACGTTCGTTTGGATCGATAACCGAAGCACTGCTCAGACCTGTCAACTCATCTGTTTGCAGACGGATTGAGAGTCCCTCTTCCATACCACTGAACTTAGCTTTACCAGCCACTTCAGCAACGATGGGGTGAGTGTGTGGATCCCAGGTAGTTACGACAGCACCACCTTCAACTTCTGCACCGTGCTGAACCTTAATGGTTGCACCGTATGGCAGCTTGTAGCGCTCACGCTCACGGCCAGTTTCTTTCTCAGCNACTACCAGNTCACCGGAACGGGANACCGTTACCAGNTCACCATTTTTACGCTCAACAACCTTCACGTTAACCAGACGGACAATACCTTCCTGTTTAACTTGAATGCTGTCGGCTGCTGAAGCTCGAGATGCTGCACCACCAATGTGGAAGGTACGCATTGTCAGCTGTGTGCCAGGCTCACCAATGGACTGCGCGGCAATAACACCGACGGCCTCGCCCTGGTTGATTTTGTGTCCACGGGCCAAATCACGGCCGTAACACTCGGCACAAATACCGTGGGAACTCTCACAAGAGATTGGTGAGCGAACCAGAACTTCATCGATACCCATCTGCTCAATACGAGCCATCCAGGCTTCATCGATCATAGTAGCCTTTGGAACCACCACTTCTTCNTCATCACCGCGAACNACGTCCTTGGCAACAACACGACCGAGGATTCGATCACCCAGAGATTCGATGATGTCACCACCTTCGATTACTGGNGTCATCAGCACGCCTTCTGTAGTGCCACAATCAACTTCGGTGATTACAACATCCTGAGCGACGTCTACTAGACGACGGGTCAGGTAACCGGAGTTAGCTGTNTTNAGTGCGGTATCCGCCAAACCTTTACGAGCACCGTGAGTAGAGATGAAGTACTGGAGTACGTTCAGGCCTTCACGGAANTTCGCAACGATTGGNGTTTCAATAATAGANCCATCTGGTCGAGCCATCAGACCACGCATACCCGCGAGNTGACGAATCTGTGCGGGGGAACCCCGAGCACCAGAATCAGCCATCATAAAGACGCTGTTGTAGGAATCTTGTTCTTCCTCTTCGCCTTTGGCGTTGGTCACCATCTCAGTGCTGATGCCTTTCATCATAGACTTGGCAACCACATCGTTGGCACGCGACCAGATATCGATCACCTTGTTGTACTTCTCGCCCTGAGTTACCAGACCGGAAGCAAACTGGGTTTCGATTTCTTTCACTTCAGCATCGGCTTTGGCGATGATTTCTTCTTTCTCATCTGGGATAACGAAGTCGTTAACACCAATAGAAGCACCGGAACGAGTTGAGTAGGCAAAACCTGTGTACATCAACTGGTCAGCAAAGATAACTGTCGCTTTCAGACCAACCGTTCGATAGCAAACGTCGATCAGACGAGAGATCGCCTTCTTGCTCAGGGGCTGATTAATCAGTTCAAAGGCCATTCCCGTTGGAATTATGCGCCAGATCAGAGCTCGACCAACGGTGGTTTCCACCATCATAGTGCGGTTAGCTTCCTCACCATCTTCACCGTTTACCGTNTCTTCGACGCGCACAGATACTTTGGCGTGAAGATCNACTTTTCCGGAATCGTAAGCGCGAGAAACTTCCGCCGTGTTGGCAAAACGCATACCTTCACCACGAGCGTTAATTTTTGAACGCGTCATGTAATAGAGGCCCAATACAACGTCCTGCGAAGGAACGATGATCGGGTCACCATTGGCTGGCGACAGGATGTTGTTGGTAGACATCATCAGGGCACGAGCTTCGAGCTGAGCTTCCAGAGTCAGGGGTACGTGAACCGCCATCTGGTCACCATCGAAGTCAGCGTTAAATGCTGAACATACCAGCGGGTGAAGCTGAATCGCCTTACCTTCAATCAGGATAGGTTCAAAAGCCTGAATACCCAGTCTGTGAAGCGTTGGTGCACGGTTAAGCAGTACCGGATGCTCGCGAATTACTTCGTCAAGAACGTCCCATACCATGGCTTCTTCGCGCTCAACCATTTTCTTCGCAGCCTTGATGGTGGTGGCCATGCCACGCAATTCCAACTTGCTGAAAATAAAGGGTTTAAATAGCTCTAGCGCCATTTTCTTGGGCAGACCACACTGATGCAAACGCAGTGTAGGACCACAAACAATTACCGAACGTCCTGAATAATCAACACGCTTACCAAGAAGGTTCTGACGGAAACGACCTTGCTTACCTTTGATCATATCGGCCAAAGATTTCAGAGGACGCTTGTTGGAACCCGTAATGGCTCGGCCGCGACGGCCGTTATCGAGAAGCGCATCAACTGCTTCTTGCAGCATACGCTTTTCGTTGCGAACAATAATATCTGGCGCGTTCAGTTCAAGCAGACGCTTCAAACGATTATTTCGGTTAATCACACGACGGTAGAGATCATTCAGATCGGAAGTCGCAAAACGACCACCGTCCAATGGAACCAAAGGACGCAAATCAGGTGGCAGAACTGGAAGTACTTCCAGAACCATCCACTCTGGCTTGTTGCCGGAACCGTGAAAGGCCTCAAGCAGTTTTAGGCGCTTGGACAGTTTCTTGATTTTGGTTTCTGAATTGGTCGCAGGAATTTCTTCGCGCAGCTGAGCAATTTCTGAATCCAGATCGATATCAGCCAATAGTGCCTGAATCGCCTCAGCACCCATCTTGGCTTCAAACTCATCACCATAGTTTTCCATGGCTTCAAAGTACTGGTCGTCGGTCAGTAGTTGACCACGCTCCAGATCGGTCATACCAGGTTCGGTGACGATATAGGATTCAAAGTAAAGCACTCGCTCAATCTCGCGCAGTGTCATATCCAGCATTAAGCCGATACGAGAAGGCAGAGATTTCAGGAACCAGATGTGTGCACAGGGCGTAGCNAGTTCAATGTGGGCCATACGCTCACGACGAACCTTGGCAACAGTAACTTCAACACCACACTTTTCNCAGACGATGCCGCGATGCTTCATGCGTCGGTACTTACCACAAAGGCATTCGTAATCCTTAATAGGACCAAACACCTTGGCACAGAAGAGACCATCACGTTCGGGCTTAAAAGTCCGATAGTTAATGGTTTCAGGTTTCTTTACTTCACCAAAGGACCACGAACGAATCATGTCCGGGGAGGCCAGACTGATACGAATCGAATCAAATTCTTCGACTTCAGTCTGGGACTTCAGCATTTTCAACAGGTCTTTCAAGGCCTTTCCTCCAATAGAGAGTTAAACAGTAAGGGNCGTATCACTTACTGTTTTAATTATCTTCTTCCAATTCGATGTTGATACCCAGAGATCTGATCTCTCGTACCAGTACGTTGAAGGATTCCGGCATGCCGGGCTCCATTCTGTGGTCACCGTCAACGATGTTTTTATACATCTTAGTACGACCATTAACGTCATCGGATTTGACCGTAAGCATTTCCTGCAATGTATGAGCGGCGCCATAAGCTTCCAGTGCCCAGACCTCCATCTCACCAAAGCGCTGACCACCAAACTGAGCCTTACCACCCAGCGGTTGCTGAGTAACCAAGCTGTAGGAGCCAGTGGAACGTGCATGCATCTTGTCATCCACAAGGTGGTTGAGTTTGAGCATATACATGTAGCCAACGGTGACGGGTCGATCAAAGGCATCGCCTGTGCGCCCATCATATAAAGTGACTTGGCCGCTCGTAGGTTGCCCTGCAAGCTCCAATAGACCTTTAATTTCGGCTTCGTCCGCGCCATCAAATACCGGTGTCGCCATCGGTACACCACCGCGCAAATTATTGGCCAGGTTAAACACATCCTTATCACTGAAATCTTTCAGCGAAGTTTGGATAGAGCCATTTCCGAGGTTGTANATTTTCTCTAGGAACTTACGCAGATCNCCGGCAGCTTTTTGTTCTACCAACATTTGGTCGATCTTTTCGCCCAGTCCCTTAGCNGCTAAGCCGAGATGGGTTTCTAGAATTTGACCAACGTTCATCCGCGAAGGCACACCCAGTGGGTTGAGAACGATATCTACCGGCACGCCATGTTCGTCATAAGGCATATCTTCAACCGGCTTAATTACCGAGATAACACCTTTGTTTCCGTGACGACCCGCCATCTTGTCGCCTGGCTGAATACGACGCTTAATGGCCATATAAACCTTGACGATTTTCAGCACACCAGGNGCCAGGTCATCGCCTGATTCCAGCTTGCCACGCTTGTCTTCGTANCGAGCTTCCAGCTCAGCTTTACGCTCTTCCAGATAACCCAAAGCACGATCAAGAACTTCGTTCTGATCCGCCGTTTCCATACGGACCTTGCTCCAGTCNTCCATGCTGTATTGAGTTGCNCCGTCNAGCTCAAGCTTGGCGCCTTTTTTCAGGCCTGGGGCTTTAGTGACTTTGCTGCCAACCAAGGCTTTAACCAATCGAGTCTTAACCGCGCCTTCGAAGATAGATTCCTCTGTGCGCAGGTCTTTACGAACCTTCTCAAGCTCAGCTTTTTCAATCGATTTGGCGCGATCGTCTTTTGGCAAGCCATCACGCGTGAAGACCTGAACATCAATAACGGTACCCTTAGTACTTCCAGGTACACGCAATGAAGTGTCTTTCACGTCAGAGGCTTTTTCACCAAAGATTGCTCTCAGGAGTTTTTCTTCCGGAGTCAGCTGGGTCTCACCCTTAGGTGTTACCTTACCCACCAGAATATCGCCGGCGTTCACTTCAGCACCTACGTAAACAATGCCGGACTCGTCCAGTTTGCCAAGCGCAGCTTCACCCACATTGGGGATATCTGCTGTAATTTCCTCTGGCCCCAACTTGGTATCCCGAGCCACACAGGTAAGTTCCTGAATATGGATGCTGGTGAAGCGATCTTCTTCAACAACACGCTCGCTGACAAGGATGGAATCCTCAAAGTTGTAACCGTTCCAAGGCATAAATGCGATGCGCATATTCTGCCCGAGAGCCAGTTCACCAATATCAACGGAAGGGCCGTCAGCAACAATGTCGCCCTTGGCTACTTTGGCGCCACGCTTAACGATAGGCGTCTGGTTAATACAGGTATTCTGGTTAGAACGGGTGTATTTGGTCAGGTTGTAGATATCAATACCGGCTTCGCCTGGCTCGATCTCTTTTTCATCAACACGTATCACAATTCGAGCAGCATCAACGCTGTCGATCACGCCACCGCGTCGCGCAACCACACAAACACCGGAGTCTTTGGCTACATCGCGCTCGATACCAGTTCCCACCAGAGGCTTGTCTGCACGTAATGCAGGCACTGCCTGACGCTGCATATTCGAGCCCATCAAGGCGCGGTTAGCATCATCATGCTCAAGGAATGGAATCAAAGAAGCTGCAACGGACACCACCTGACGAGGTGATACATCCATATATTGAACTTCTTCTGGTGGCTTAACGGTAAATTCGTTGAGGTGACGCACCGCAACCAACTCATCCGTTAGCTTGTTGTTTTTGTCCAGTCCGGCTGAAGCCTGTGCAACTACAAATTGGGCTTCNTTAATGGCAGACAGGAATTCGATTTCATCAGTGGCCTTACCGTTAACAACTTTACGATATGGCGCTTCGAGGAAGCCGTAGTTGTTGGTTCGAGCATAGGTTGCCAGAGAGTTAATCAGACCGATATTTGGGCCTTCCGGAGTCTCAATTGGGCAAACTCGACCGTAATGCGTTGGATGCACATCTCGAACCTCAAAGCCAGCTCGCTCACGGGTCAAACCACCTGGCCCAAGAGCCGAAACACGGCGTTTGTGCGTCACTTCGGAAAGTGGGTTGTTTTGATCCATAAATTGCGACAACTGAGAAGAACCAAAGAACTCTTTAACCGCTGCGGCAACTGGCTTAGCGTTGATAAGATCTTGTGGCATCAAGCCTTCGCTTTCCGCAACAGATAGTCTTTCACGTACGGCACGTTCTACGCGAACTAGGCCAACACGGAATTGGTTTTCAGCCATTTCACCAACAGAGCGAATACGGCGGTTACCCAGGTGATCGATATCGTCGACCATGCCTTTACCGTTACGGATATCAATCAATGTTTCCATCACGTTAACGATGTCAGAGCGCATTGCTTCGAATACTTCGCGCAGCTCGCCGTGTGTTTTTGGCTCGGCACCAACAGATGCCACAAGCTTCTGAATCTCGTCGGGCAGATTGGAGACATCGATCTTGTTTTCTGGCTTTTTGTCGGCGTATTTGATGCCAAAGTAACGGCCATCAACGAGGACACCAGAACCAGTGTCAGTCTCAATGTTGAGACGGCGGTTAAACTTCATTCGCCCAACAGCGGACAGGTTATAACGCTCTCCACTGAAGAAAAGATTGTGGAATAAGCCTTCCGCAGAATCTTTAGTTGGTGGCTCGCCTGGGCGCATCATGCGGTAGATTTCTACCAGCGCTTCAAGCTGAGTACGGGTAGGATCGTTTCGCAGAGTTTCAGATACGAAAGGACCTGCGTCTAGATCGTTGGTATAGAGAACATCAAATTCGCTGATATTCGCTTCAACCAGAGATTCCAGAACCTCGGTTGTCAGCTCGGTATTACACTCGTGTAAAAGCTCTCCAGTCTCTGGATCGATAAGATCCCTGGCTAGAGCCTTACCCCAGAGGTATTCCTCAGGAACTTCGAGCTGATTGATTTCAGCCTTTTCCAGGTCGCGTATGTGACGACCGGTGATACGACGGCCTTGCTCGACAAGCACCTTGCCACGAGCACCCTTGATATCAAATTGAGCGATCTCGCCGCGCAGACGGCTAGGCTCAAGCTCCATCAAATAAGCATCTTTCTGGTACTTAAATGATGTGGTCTCAAAGAACATCGCCAGAATTTCTTCTGAGGTATACCCAAGCGCACGCAACAAGATAGTGGCGTGCAATTTTCGACGACGGTCAATACGAACAAAAACCTGATCTTTTGGATCAAATTCAAAATCCAACCATGAACCACGGTAGGGAATAACCCGCGCTGAATAAAGCAGCTTACCTGATGAGTGTGTCTTGCCTTTATCGTGATCGAAGAACACACCAGGCGAACGGTGTAGCTGAGAAACAATAACGCGCTCGGTACCATTAATAACAAAGGTACCGTTTTCGGTCATGAGCGGAATTTCGCCCATATAAACTTCTTGCTCTTTAATGTCTTTAACAGACCTGGAAGAAGTTTCGCGATCGTAAATTACCAGACGAACACGAACTCGCAATGGCACAGAGTATGTGACGCCACGCAAAATACATTCGCTTACATCAAAGGCAGGTTTGCCTAGTTGGTAATCGACGTATTCAAGTGCCGCATTACCAGAGTTGGCGATAATCGGAAAAATGGATTGGAAGGCTGCGTGCAAGCCTCTGTCCTCACGCTCTTCAGCGGGGGTATCGGCTTGAGTAAATTCGCGGTACGAATCCAGCTGAATCGCGAGCAGATAAGGCTGCTCCATCACTTTCGGCAATGTGCCAAAGGTCTTACGAATTCGCTGTTTTTCGGTATAAGAAAACGCCATCAGTTTCAGCTCCCTAGCTTTCAGTAGGTGGACTGCCTGCATACTCTATTCAACCCGCAGTCCAAGAGTTGAATCGACCGCCCCAGCAAATGGGCCAGCCGCAGAAATTCTACAAATTCAGTTACTTATGCTTTCTCAGAAGCAACACAAGGCCGACGGATAAATCCGCCAGCCTTGGTATTCAAGCAACTAGGCTTATCAAGAGCTGAATTACTTCAGCTCTACAGATGCGCCAGCTTCTTCAAGTGCCTTCTTGGCTTCTTCAGCTTCTTCCTTCGCTACGCCTTCTTTAAGAGTAGAAGGTGCGCCGTCAACAAGCTCTTTCGCTTCTTTCAGGCCAAGACCTGTAATAGTGCGAACTGCCTTAATAGCGTTAACTTTCTTCTCGCCAGCAGCGGTCAGAACGATGTCAAATTCAGTCTGCTCTTCAGCCGCACCACCAGCGTCACCGCCAGCAGCAGGAGCTGCAACTACTGCCGCAGCAGCTTGTGCAGATACACCAAANTTTTCTTCCATTGCGCTAACAAGCTCAACAACGTCCATTACACTCATTTCGGCAATAGCGTCGAGGATTTCGTCTTTTGAAAGTGCCATTTTTATAACTCCAAATAATTTTTGCTATGTTTATAAATAAACANTCGATTAATTTAAGCCGCGTCTTTCTGGACACGNACCTGATCNGTTACGCGGACAACACGTCCGGGTACATCATTGAAGGTACGAACCATCTTAGTGACGGGTGCAAGCATGACGCCGGCGAGCATCGCAAGTGCCTGATCACGCGTCGGCAAGGTTGCCAATACGTCAATCTGACCTTTGTCGAGAAGCTCTCCACCAACTGATAAAGCCTTAACTTCAAAATTGTCATTTTCTTTGGCAAACGCCTTGAACAACCTTGCGGCTGCACCTGGGTCTTCCATAGAAAAGCCAAATATTGATGGGCCTTTCAGCACGTCGTCTACACACTCAAAATCAGTGTCCTTAAATGCACGCTTTGCCAAAGTATTTTTGACTACACGCAGAACAATCTGATTCTCACGAGCTTTCTTACGCAGCTCTGTCATATCCCCTACTTCCACCCCACGGGCGTCAGCAACGACTAATGACAGCGCATTGGAAGCAGTCTCGCTTACGTCAGCGACAATCGTTTTCTTGTCTTCAAATCCAAGTGCCACTTGTGCTACTCCTGGAATTGGTTACTGTTAAGGCATTCAAANTTCGAATACCCACCTAATCAGTGAAGTAACCAGCAAATTTCGCTGGGGTTCACCATCTGCGCAGGATGTATTGCTTATTAAGCCTTGAGTTCAAAACTCTCAGCTCCTGCGGTCTTTGACAGCCTGCTCTACCCCTAATTAAAGAGAAAAAGCAGACCCCCAAATTTTTTATCGGGCTAGTCAGCCTCGATTGTTGTGCTATCCAGAGTCACGCCCGGGCCCATAGTGGTCGAGAGCACGATTTTCTGAAGATATACGCCTTTTGCAGCAGCAGGCTTAAGTTTTCTGAGATCAGCAACAAGCGCTTCAAGATTCGCTTTTAGCGCTGGACCTTCAAAATCAACTTTGCCGATGCCGCCGTGAATGATGCCGTTCTTATCNGTTCGATAACGCACCTGACCCGCTTTNGCGTTTTCAACTGCAACCGCTGGCGTTGGCGTAACTGTGCCGGTTTTTGGNTTTGGCATAAGTCCACGTGGACCCAGAACCTGACCCAGAGCACCAACAACGCGCATTGCGTCTGGAGTGGCAATTACCACGCCGAAATCCAGGTCACCGCCTTTCATTTTCTCGGCCAGGTCATCCATACCCACTTCGTCCGCACCAGCTGCTTTTGCAGCTTCCGCATTCTCGCCTTGGGCAAAGACAGCAACACGAACAGACTTACCGCTGCCTGAAGGNAGAGTAGTTGCACCTCGAACAGCCTGGTCTGATTTACGAGCATCAATACCTAGCTTGATCGCCGCTTCAACGGTTTCGCTGAAGTTTTTAGAAGCGAATTCTTTTAATAGGGAAACCGCTTCATCAAATGGATATGGCTTACCCGTTTCTACTTTTTCTTGGAACGCACGAACGCGTTTTGATGCTTTAGCCATCTTAGACACCCTCCACGTCAAGACCCATACTGCGAGCAGTACCGGCAATTGTTCTTACCGCTGCGTCCATATCTGCAGCCGTCAAATCAGGTTCTTTAGTTTTAGCAATCTCTTCGAGTTGACCTCGATTAACCTTGCCCACTTTCTCAGTGTTAGGTCGGCCGCTTCCAGACTTAATGCCTGCCGCTTTTAGCAACAAAATAGCTGCCGGCGGCGTCTTCATCACAAAGGTGAAGCTGCGATCTGCATAAACAGTGATTACTACTGGAACAGGAAGACCAGGTTCAGTGCCCTGNGTTTGAGCATTGAAGGCCTTACAGAATTCCATAATATTNACGCCGTGTTGACCAAGAGCNGGTCCAACAGGGGGGCTTGGGTTTGCCTGACCAGCTGGCACNTGCAGCTTGATGTAGGCTTCTACTTTCTTCGCCATTTTAGCTTTCTCCAAATTGGGTGTTATCGCCTCAAGGTGTCTCCACCCGTCTTAGGCTCCCCGCCTTTCACACCATTGTGAAAGACATTTTTTTAATCAGGCTTTTTCGACCTGAGTAAATTCGAGATCCACCGGAGTAGATCGACCGAAAATTGTTACTGCAACACGCAGCTTGCTCTTCTCGTAGTTAACTTCTTCAACAACACCGTTGAAGTCGTTAAAGGGCCCATCGGTAACGCGAACCATTTCTCCAGGCTCGTATACCGTTTTTGGACGTGGCGCTTCACCAGAGTCCTGCACCCTTTGCAAAATCAAATCTGCTTCGCGCTGAGTAATAGGTGCCGGCTTGTCTGCCTTGCCACCAATAAAGCCCATAACACGAGGTGTTTCTTTAACTAGGTGCCATGAATCGTCATCGAGTTCCATCTGCACCAACACATAGCCAGGGAAAAACTTGCGCTCACTCTTGCGCTTCTGACCATCTTTCATTTCTACGACTTCTTCAGTGGGAACTAGGATCTCACCGAATTTGTCTTCCATCCCCAACAGCTCAATTCGCTCACGGAGGGAACCTACAACTTTTTTTTCATAGCCTGAAAAGGCATGTACTACGTACCAACGCAAATTCGTCACCTATCCAAGCAACCACTGAGCCAAGGCGCCAAATATCGCGTCTAAACCCCACAAAACTACTGCCATAAAGGCAACCACAGCAACAACCATAAGAGTGGCTTTGTTGCGCTCATCCTGAGTGGGCCAAACAACGCGACGTACCTCAGTACGAGCGCCTTTGGCAATGTGCCAAAAAGCTGCCCCTTGAGAGGTTTGCACAGCAATAGCACAGGCGATGATTGCTATAACTAAGGCTCCCATCACTCGATAAAGAAGCGATTCGTCGGCATATACCGAGTTAATCACCGGCACCGCTGCTATCAGCACTAAGACTACTAGCCAAAGCACAACATTCAGCGCACCGTTTTTTTGCTTAACTTCTTCAGTACTCATACTTTCTATCTAAAACCTTGTCTAAGAGACAGCGTCTATTTGGCAGGCCAGGAGGGACTCGAACCCCCAACACCCGGTTTTGGAGACCGGTGCTCTACCAATTGAACTACTGGCCTAAAACCTCTTTTAAAGAAACGGACAAAGCCGGAGCGCTTTTGCGCCCCGGCTTTTAGTCGTATTTCTTATTACTCGATAATTTTGGCTACAACACCTGCACCAACAGTACGACCACCTTCACGAATCGCAAATCGAAGACCTTCTTCCATCGCGATAGGAGCATGCAGATCAACTGTCATTTGTACATTGTCACCAGGCATTACCATCTCAACACCATCAGGCAGCTCACACGCACCAGTTACGTCCGTAGTACGGAAGTAGAATTGTGGGCGATAGCCTTTAAAGAATGGAGTGTGACGACCACCTTCGTCTTTGGACAGAACATAAACTTCGGCCTCAAACTTGGTGTGTGGCGTAATAGAACCTGGCTTAGCCAGAACTTGACCACGCTCAACTTCTTCACGCTTGGTACCACGCAGAAGAACACCAACGTTCTCACCAGCACGACCTTCGTCAAGCAGCTTGCGGAACATTTCAACACCAGTACAAGTGGTAGTTTCAGTGTCCTTAATTCCGATAATCTCCATTTCGTCGCCCACTGTAACGATACCGCGCTCAACACGACCTGTTACAACAGTTCCTCGACCAGAGATAGAGAATACGTCTTCGATAGGCATAAGGAACGCACCATCAACTGCACGCTCAGGCTCTGGGATGTATTCATCCAGAGTTTCAACAAGCTTCTTAACCGCAGTTGTGCCCATTTCGTTGTCGTCTTCACCGTTCAGCGCCATAAGAGCAGAACCAGTGATGATTGGAGTATCGTCACCTGGGAACTCGTACTGGTCGAGAAGTTCACGAACTTCCATTTCAACCAACTCTAGGAGCTCTTCGTCGTCAACCATGTCAGCTTTGTTCAGGAATACTACGATGAATGGAACACCAACCTGACGAGAAAGTAGGATGTGCTCACGCGTCTGAGGCATGGGGCCGTCAGCTGCAGAACAAACCAGAATCGCACCGTCCATCTGAGCAGCACCAGTAATCATGTTTTTCACATAATCGGCGTGTCCTGGACAGTCAACGTGTGCGTAGTGACGCGTTGGTGATTCATATTCCACGTGAGAAGTCGCAATGGTAATACCACGCTCTCTTTCTTCTGGTGCGTTATCGATACCGTCAAATGCAACCGCATCACCACCCCATACTTCTGNACATACGCGTGTTAGCGCAGCCGTCAGTGTAGTTTTACCGTGATCGACGTGACCAATGGTGCCCACATTTACGTGCGGCTTACTCCGCTCAAACTTCTCTTTTGCCATCTCTAGCTTCTCCTCAAGTCAGCCTGTATTGCAATTTAATTTGATGATTCATTCCAAACCTGAAAATCAACCACCTACCTATAACTACCCAAAAATTTGGAGCTCATAACCGGATTTGAACCGGTGACCTCTTCCTTACCAAGGAAGTGCTCTACCGACTGAGCTATATGAGCAAACCCTTGTCCGCTCACTCTTCACTAAGAAGGGTTGGAGCGGGTAGCGGGAATCGAACCCGCATATTCAGCTTGGAAGGCTGACGTTCTACCACTGAACTATACCCGCCGTACCTAACTCAATTGGCGAGTCCAATTCCGGTTCTCACCTGCTCTTTCCAGAGCATTTCCCAGTCTCAAGAAAGATTCTCTCTCCCCGACCTAAAACTTGGTGGTGGGGGGTGGATTCGAACCACCGAAGCTTTCGCGTCAGATTTACAGTCTGATCCCTTTGGCCGCTCGGGAACCCCACCAAACTCAAATTCTTATAACTCCACCTGACAACTCGGCCAAATTTGATGGAGCTGGTGAGAGGAGTCGAACCCCCGACCTGCTGATTACAAGTCAGCTGCTCTACCAATTGAGCTACACCAGCTTTACTCAAATAGCCCAACCAAATTGGCTGGGCGCAGTGGAGGCGGGATTCTATTGAAACTTATGCGCCGAAGCAACCTAAAAACAGGAATTTTGCTCGCGGTTTAGTGAAGGGAAATCTGACTCCAGTTCGAGCCAATAATTTGCTGACAGATTTATCGATTCCTGAAGGGGTAAATGGGCCAAATATTCAGAGTTTTCAACGGTGTATTGATACTCTCCAGTCTGGTACCCAAGAGCTTGCATCTGGTTGGCCCTGGTAAGCGCATTTTCCTGGGTTCCAAATACTCCGACAGAGATACCGTTTTGCAATTCGCCATCGGCGATAATAAAACTCTCAACGTTCTCCCGGCGAAGCACGTTTATTTCTAGTGAGGCTTCTCGGTATGAATCAAAAGGCTGGATATACACCATGATAGGACCAGGGCTCTCAACCACCTCTTCCACTATATAGGGATTCATATCGACGGCTTCGAGTCGTTCAACAATTCGGCTCAGTTGATTTTGATCCGCGCGCAAAATTTCACAGAGGCCTTCCAGTGCTGGATCGATTTCTGGTTCAGGTTCAGGTTCGGGCTCAAAGGGCTGCGCTTGAACAACCTCGTCCTCTCCAACCAAGGGTTGTCGAAGCAGGTTAAAACTATCAGGAGCTGGCGCGCTGACTTGTCGGGACTCATCTTCCTGAATCCGCAATGCGTCGCGCTCGGTGAAATTCAGCTCATCAATCAATATTAGGCGAGCGGCGCCAACAGGCCGCGGCAAATCGCTAACAGCCTCCTGACTATCATCGTCATGAAAAAGGTAGAAGGCAGCCATATTGGCAACAATCAAGATTAGCGCCATCCACTTCATGATTCGTTATTTTCCTCCAATGCCCGATGCCTATCCCAAGCGAGGGATAAACCTTGTAATACTAAGCCCTCTACAAGAATACCTGCGCCCACCTCGTCTCGCAGTGCGCCAGCTCCTCCTCCAGCGAATATTAGCCTCTCTTCAGGGCAACCCGTGAGCCGTAATTGTTTTTCAATCAGAGCTACTGTTGAGGCGATGACTCCATGGTCGATGGCCTCAGCTGTATTTTTGCCAAGGGAGGAACTATAAGTTGGAGTGGATTTAACTAAGGCCGCAAGGTTTTCACTTGCCTGCATTAATGTAGCCCTCTGCAACGCCAGCCCCGGCAAGATAAAGCCGCCCAAATGCTGGCCTTGGTTATCGACCACATCCAGGGTGATCGCTGTACCAGAGTCAACTAACAAAAAACCATTTCTAAATCGGCACCAAAGCGCCAATAGCGCCAACCACCTGTCCACACCGAGTTGTTCAGCAGAGGAATAGGCGGATTGTAGTCCCTGCGCCTCTGCCGGCGAGCTGGCGAACCAGAGCTCTAACTCCTGTTGTTGGCAGAATTGCTGCAACTCAAGATTCCACTTGTCTGTCTGAACACTGCTAACTGCTACAAATTCCAGCTTTGCTCTATTGCCTAGTATCCAGTCAAATAGCTTTGGCGAGTTCGACGGCGAGGTAAATACCTCTTCCACTTCACCCATCCGCCATTTCACGTTGGTATTACCGGAATCTACATAAAGGGTAGTCATAGCTCACTCAAGTTGAAGAGCGCTCACTTCAAAAAAAGCGATTATACGAGTACTAGCCAGAGACCACACTTCCTATCAGCACAAAGAGGGAGTGATGCGATAGATATACGAATTATTATTTGGAACAAAAAAACCCAGCTGATGCGCTGGGTTTCCATGCCCGACTGGGGCTCTAGTCGTATGGCTGGTTCCAGAGGTCTTGATCCAACTTCCACCCACCTTCGACATCATGCCAAATATGAGCAAAACGTCCGGACCCTAGAAGCTCGCCAGTGTCTCGACCTACTACCTGATAGTTGCCGTGAACCAACATCATGTCGTACCCCTCCACGCTGTGGGTCACAGTGAGTAAAGTCATAGGCACATCGATCTGAAAATCCTCTTCCCAAAATGCCTGAATACTCTCCCTCCCAATTACCATAGGTGAGCCGTGCACATAGAGGTGGGCGTTGTCGGTATAAAGATCGCCCAGAGCGTCGCCGTCAAATGAGTTGTAGGCCGCTACCCAGGTATTGGCCAAATCTTGCACTTCGTCCTGAGCAACAACCGAATGCGCGCCAAGTCCCAATCCTGAGACAAGTAATAAAGATATAAAAAATTTTGAATTCATCTGATTTCTCCCTTATTGGATAAGCACATCATCCCGCCAGATTGGCTGAAGAAATTTGATCTTCATCAACCTGAGAATGAGGGAGTAGGCCTCAAAAAGTTATTTGGGAATTTGCTTGACCGACGTCAAAGAGGTGACAGTATCGCTCTTGAAAAAGAGATGGTTTGCCCCAGCGTTCTTGCCGCCCCTAGCGGTTCGACTAATAGTCGTAGGAAACGCAGGGACTTTCGGAATAAGGGTTGCGCATACTGGATCGGCAACTGCGGTTCAGCTCGGTGAGCAGAAAGCCTGACAGCTGTCTGTCTCCTATGCGACTGGTCAGAATTTCCAGTGCGTCTTCGAAGTGGTCTGGTTTGTTGATGCTAACCATGTAGGCGTCACCTGTGTAATCCAGCAAGTCTCTCGGTGTATCGAAATAGTCGATGGGTATTTCATTGGGTATTGGCCGACCATTAAAGAAATTCTTGGAATTGACCAAGGTCATATGCTGAATAAAGTTCTCCGTATAGGAACCATCCTCGTAACTGGTGCAATCGATCTTCAGGGCAGTGGCCACTTCAAAATAGCCTTCTTCTGAATCAAATACGGTTTCGAAGTTGCGTATTCGGTAGAGATAAAAAGCGTTGGCATAGCCTTCCCCACCAAATCCACTGGTAATGGTTATCTCAGTGCTGGAAAGCTGTTCGGTCTCTTCGTTTTCACTTTCAGGCTCTTCTTCAAGTCCTTCTGTGCTGGCCTGTGCGATGGGAATCAGCTCGATCAAATCCCGCGTGACCATATCCTCTTCAGATAGCAGAATCTGCTCGCCAACTTCTCTTCTTTGTCCGCAGGTTGTAGAAAGTGTTGGCACTAGATACTTGTCAATCTGGTATCTCGGCTGCGGCAAATCTGCTCGAGTGACCTTACCCACACGAGCCAGCCGATCTAATTCAGAGGGTGTCACATATCCCTCTACAACTTGCCCTGCACGAGTTCCTCTTAAGGTGATCAAGCTCTGACTCGAAGAGGTGATCCGAAATGCCTCACCCCGAGCCACAAGCCAATCTCTTTCCAGAGCAGGAGAACAACCTACTGTCTTACAAAGCAAATAGTCAGCGTTAAAAATTACTTGATGGTCGCCTACGGAACGTTGAAAGCTCAGCTCAGATATAGCTTCGGAAAAGACCAAGACCTCTGCGCCGTCTTGAGTCAGAGCAAGTCGGTATTCTTGACCGGAGACATAGATAGGATCGTCGTCTGAGAGGAAGAGCAAATAGCTCTCCGGAATAAAGGAAACAATCTTGTATCCATTTTCAGCCCAGGGCGGAGCCAAAGCCCAAGTTCGATAGGTGGCATANCGGGCATCGTTAAACNTCTCTGCCTGCGACTGTGCTAGAGACTGCGCCGCCAGACTCGAGAGAAATAGCAGAAGCATCAACGCGANTAGTCGGTTATTAGAATCTTTACGCAAGAAGTTCTGCCTCACAAATCAAGTCTCAGAGAATAACCTAGATGTTAGCCTTCCCTTCACTTAAGCGCCAACTGCTTTAGATTGAAAACTTTTGCTAAGTTGGGCGCGACCATGGGGCGAAGGTCTAGTGCAAAGGTCTAGAATGGAGATTCAATTTTTTGATTGTGGGGAAGGGACAGAAAATGAAAATTAGAGTGATTAAGGCTTTAAGCATGCTGGCGATATTGGTCTTTGCGAGTATCCAACCGGCNCTAGCACAAGAACGCAATCCGCTGCGCATGGCTTTGTATGTGATCGAAACAACNGGAGTTCCCGAACGAGCATCAGAGGCCGGAAACTTCATGCAGTCCCACCTCGCCCACCAGGATGATCTTGAAAGAAGAGGCATTATGTTTGGTGCCGGATCTCTGCGTGAAGAAGGCGTCGAGGGAGGTCCACCCACTTCAGGACTGATTATTATTCGTGCGGATTCCTTTGAGCACGCACGAGAAATTGCCGACTCAGACCCAATGCATGCAAACGGGTTGCGGACATACACCCTCAGGCGCTGGAGCCTTAACGAGGGCACTTTTAATATCCGCGTCAATTTTTCCAATCAAAGTGTTATTTTCGAGTAGCAGTAAGGCATCTAAAAAAAGAGGCCAACTGGCCTCTTTTTTTTATTTATGGGGTTCTAATTGTTTTCTAAAAATAGAGTCTGGCTAATTATAGGGTCTAGGCAAGGTGGCCTCTTCTGGCCCTTCCCACTGATAGCGCAGTTCCCATTGCTGTCTCTCCGCAATTGCCGCATCGCACTCCTCAAATGTTAGCCCACGGATTAGATGAATTGGATCACCACCGCCGCCAGTCACCAACCTCGTTCCCGCTGTTAGGCAAAGGCTAGGAGAAGAGACCGAAACAATCTCCCCACTCTCCTGGATATCAAACTTCTGAACATCTTCTCCGGTACAAGGCTCCGAGGCGACAAAGGAACCCGCTCTGGGCTCATGCACCGTCATACAAATATCAAAATAGGCTAGACGGATCACTCCCTCCTGCAGAAACATCTCGGCATCAAAGCCCTGATCCTCCGTCGGAGTTTCGTTGAAATAGGAAAAGCAATTGTGCCCCTGGAAACCGCCAATAGGCAGTCCCCCGGTTAGGTGGGCAAAAAGATCGACACACCAGCCCCGCTCTTCTTCCAAGGGTGCTATTAATTTGAGCTCTGCGAGAGTCGCTGCTGAACTTAAGTGTGAAAAGAAAAATGCCATTAGAAAGGCGGTTGATCTAAGTACAGGTTTCATCTGAGTCACTTCCGATCCAATGAGTTCTATAGAGTTTCGATGTAAGCAACCACATCAGCGATTGCCTGATCGTCTGCGAGAAATTGTGCGAAAGCCGCCATCTGTTGACCATAGCTGTCCCGAGTGTCGGCCCCGCGAATACCGTCGCGGAAATACTCCATCTGCCGCTCCATATACCAACCGGGCAATACGGTTAAGTTAGGCGCGCCCAGAGTCTCCAAGCCAAGCCCCGTTGCGCCATGGCAGGCGAGGCAGACGGCGTTATATAAATTCCCGCCACGTTCGGCATTGCCTGGCTCTGGCACATCGAGAGAAGCATATTCGGACTCCCAGGTAAAAGGCCGTTCCAAGGGCTCGGGGCGCTCTTGCCCGGGAGGTCCAATAGTCATGCGCGGGCCTCCCGGTTCCAGAGTTTCCACATAAGCTGCAACATTCTCGACTGTTGCCTCATTTCGCAACATCACGGAAATAATATCCATCTGTGCACCGGGAAGGTCTTCTGAATGTTGGCCGCGAACCCCGTTGTCGAAATTGTTGAGCTGGCGTTCCACGTACCATGCTTGCAGACCCGCAATGGGCGGCGCGTCCAGACGTTGACGGCCCTGCCCCTGATTGCCGTGGCAAAATCCGCAGGCCTGGAACATCTCCTCTCCCGGCACACCGACATTGCCGTCGGCAGGATACATTTGAGCAATGCTCGCAGAGACGCAGAGATTAGCAACGACAAAGAGTAGAACCTTAAACCGCTTCATTCCTTATTCCTTAAATACTGACAACAAAATTCAGTTCAATGCGCCATCAGGTTAACGCTCGGGTCAGTATAAACAATCTCCCCATTGAGCAGAGTCAGAACTGAACTCAAGTCTCGAATCTCGCTATCCGAGACTTCCAGATAATCTTCATTTAGCACCACTAGGTCGGCAAGCTTACCCACCTCGAGAGAACCAAACTTCTCATCATCTTTCGTAACCCAGGCGCTACCCATGGTGTAGGTACGTAGAGCTTCCATACGCGTAAGTTGCTGCCCAGCGTTTACTTCGTATCCGCCAACATTTTTGCCCGTTACCATGTAATAGATGGAGTACCAGGGATTCATGGGTTGTGCATTTGTGCTGTCCGTTCCACCACCGATGGGAACTCCCATATCTGTCAGCATTCGCAGAGGTGGGCCACCCTGATTATTGGTGACATTCCCTCTATTCAAATACCGATGCACCTGAACGGTTACGCCGCCGCCCAAATTTAAGAGGCGCTGTGCAATATCAGGAGTAATTTGCTGCACATGGGTAAGCGTCCAACGAAGGTCTTCTATTGAGGCAACTTCGTTTGCCGCCTCAAAGGCTGCAATATGAAATTCGTTTTGAGCCAGCTGAGAAGAGTGCTGCTCCAAACTCCAACCAGCTTGAGCGGCCAATTTAGCCATATTGACGAAAGCTTCACCTGTTGCGTTTCTGACGTTGTTCTCCCCCAACCCGGAAACTTTAAGCATGTCGTCACCCAGGCCCATGAAATTATTCCGCAATCTCTGTTCGACGCCCGAGTTTCCGGTGCCATCACCTACCATCTCATCCGAATTCATTAATCCAAGCCGCACTCTCATACTCATCAAATCGTTGCGCCAGAGGTCAAGCATGGTGTCGTAGTCGTTATAGGGTTCAAAAAGCTGAGCGCCGGCTATTGGTGTACCACCATGGTCCCGGACAGCGGTCAAACCAAGGCTATTAGCGTAATGCATAAAATCACGAGCGCCTCGGACTCTGTCTTCATCTGTTTGTTGGCTCTTAAGATAATTGAAAGCAGCAACAGCCTGTTCGCCAGTGGTAATCATTCCATCTTCTGCGACCTCGATACCGGCNTTCTCAAGAATNGTTTTGCCTAGAGAGTTGGTAACCGCTGGACCNTTTGCACGCAGATGCATATAGAAAGGGTGTTCGGTTGCCACAGAGTCGAGCTCATCCAAAGTGGGAAACCGGTTTTCACCAAGAAACTGAATCGGATCCCAACCGCCTATCGCGGTAATAAACTCCCCTGCCGGCACCTGCGAAGAGTGGTCCTCAATTTCTTCGAGCAACTCCGCTATGGAACTGGCTTCTTCAACTCGACGCATATCGTAGCCAGGTCGCAAGGTGCCTCGGATAAAGTGCATATGGGAGTCATACATACCGGGAATTACAGTCCGCCCTTCAAGATCCAAAACTTCTGCGTCCCGAATCAGGCCATGGGATAGATCATCGACGGCTTCAATCTGACCCCGGTATAGGAGCATGCTGGAAGCAATGGAGTTTTCCGAATCGAGCGTNAGAATTTTTCCGTTGGTTAGCAGCAGCGGGTTCTGCTGGGCCGCAACAACGCCAGCCCACAAAGAAAGAGAAAGCAGAACAGTCAGGTTTTGCCTTTGGATAGAAAACATCGAGCCCCCAGAGTTGAATAACTTGTTGCTAAAGAGGCCCGAATTGAACCTGAAAATTGAACCCTTTTGGTTCGGCAGTTTTTACCTCGAATACAGTTTT
>JGI26260J51721_1000236_pt1 | contig 24087 bp, 24 predicted proteins | sample SaaInlV_120m_DNA_4_FD_51721 | JGI IMG/M metagenome (IMG submission 51721)
AGAGCCTCGGCAACGCGCAAGCCGCAATCGCTGCTTTTCAACAAGGTGCACAACATCAGACGTCGTTCTACGGATTGCTGAGTGCTGAACGCCTTGGACTGACAATGAACCCCGATCTTGCGGGCGGAGAAACCTTTGGCGACTGGCGCACTAGCCCTGTGTTAGACAACGATCTTGTTAAGGCGGGCCTGACGCTGCTGGACGCTGGCGAACGCGGCCTCGCAGTCTTATTTTTCGCGCAAGCCGCTGAGACTTTGTCGCGTCAACACATCGGCCAGCTCGCCCAGCTGTTCATGGACATCGAAGAACCGTTCTATGCCGTTCTCATTGCTAAAACCGCCGTGCGCGAAGGCGAATTGGTGCAAGACGCTTATTTCCCGATCCACCCCATGGCGAACCTTGATTTGCCAGTTGAACCCGCCCTTGCGTTGGCCATCGCGCGCCAGGAATCCGAATTTCGCGTGGACGCAGGCAGCAGCGTGGGCGCGCTGGGCTTGATGCAGTTGATGCCCGCCACGGCTCAAGAAGTCGCCGGCTGGCTGGATCGCCCCTACAGCCGTGGTCGTCTGACGTCGGATTGGGAATATAATGCGGCGCTTGGGTCTGAATATCTTGCGTATTTGAACCGTGAATTCGGCGATAGTCCGGTGATGATCGCCGCTGGATATAATGCTGGTCCAAGTCGCCCGAAGTCTTGGATGACAGATCGTGGCGATCCGCGCCGTGATTTCACCAACCCTGATCCCGTGGACGTGGTGGATTGGATCGAACACATCCCGTTTCGCGAAACCCGCAACTATGTGATGCGCGTCACCGAAGGCATCCCTGTCTATCGCGCACGCCTCACGGGCCGGATTGGGCCTGTGGCCTTTACGGATATTCTGATTGGTGCGGCCCCTGTCATTCGACCCGTGGCGCGCCCCGATCGCGTGCAACAGGCTGTGATTGAGGCCACCCCACCGGTGCGCCGCGCTGGCGAAATCACACCGCAAACGCCCATAGGTCCGCAGCCGATCCGACCGGTTTCGCGCGCAGGTGACTAGGCGACTTTGCGGGCCCGCCATAACGTGAACAGTCCCGCCGCGGTAACCAGCCCCGCGCCGATTGCGACGTTGGTCGCTAGGGTTTCTTTGAACACGCACAACCCGATCGCGCTTGCGAAGACCAGTTGTAGGTAGGCAAAGGGTTGCACGGCGCTTGCCTCTGCGACTTCGTAGGTTTTGATCAACAACCAATGCCCCGATGCCCCCGTGATACACAACGCGCCCATCCAGATCCAATCGTTCCCCACCATGGGTTCCCAGTTCCACAAGCCCAGCGGCGTCATGGCAACCGCCCCGACAACGCCCGTCCAGAAAAACGATGTGGCCGTGGCGTCGCGCCGCGCGGCATAGCGCGTCAGCAATCCGTAAAGCGCAAACATAAACGCCGACAAAAGTGGGATCGCCGCGGCGGGGCTGAACACGGCAAATCCGGGTTGCAAGATAATCAACACCCCGACAAAGCCGACCCCAATGGCCGCCCAACGCCGCCACCCGACCTGTTCGCCCAAAATCGGGCCAGACAGCGCGGCGATCAGCAATGGATAACAAGCAAAAATCGCATGTGCCTCAATCAGGCCGAGGTAGACAAACCCGAGGACCATGATGCAAATTTCGCTTGCCAGCAGAAGGCCTCTGAAGATTTGCAAAAAGGGTTGGGTCGTCGCGGCAGCTGCGCGAACGGATCCCGCCTGACGCCGCGCGATCGCAATGACGAAGGCGGCAAAAAACCAATAGCGGATCGTGACAATCATCAGCACATTATATTCGGACGCCAGATGCGTGCTGATCCCGTCCTGCAACGCAAACACAAACGTGGTCGCGACCATCAACGCAATGCCAAGGCGTGGGTTTTGGGGCGTCACAGCTTGGCCCCGCGCGTCATGTGGCGTTTGCGCCCGAACCCTTGCACGCGTTCAATGCTAAATCCCGCATCCGCAAGTCTTCGGCGCACAAATCCCGCAGCCGTATAGGTCGCGACACTGCCACCTTGTGCTGTATGCGCGCCGACCTGTGCCATCAGATCAGCGCCCCAAAGCTCAGGGTTTTTGGCAGGCGAAAAACCATCAAGAAACCACGCATCCGCATTGCCGCCCCAGTCAGCCAAGGTTTGGCGGGCATCACCGACGATCACCTTCAGTTCAAAATCGGGGCCTGACAGCGCTGAAAGAAATTCATCGCCAAACACATCCGCTGGCAGACCATCAAAGGCGGCCAGGGCGCGGCGCATGTCGGTCGCGTCCATCGGGAATGCCTCAAAGCTCGTGAAATGGAGTTTGCCACTGACACTTGACGCGCGCCACGCCGCCAAGGTCACTAGAAAATTCAACCCCGTCCCAAAGCCGAGTTCTGCAATGTGAAACCCATCCGTAAATCGCGCGGGCAGGTCGTTACCGCCTAAAAATACGTGCTGCGTTTCAGCGACCCCATCATCAAGAGAATAGTACGGATCATCAAATTGCACCGACACGGGCACGCCGGTATCGCGCCATTCCAATTTCGCGTGCTGGTCTGTCATGCTGTCGTGCCCTATCTAATCATCAGGACAATGAAAGCAGGCGACAGGGATGGCAACGGTAGACGTAACAGTGCGCGGGGCGGGGGCATTTGGCCTTAGCGTGGCGTGGGCCTGCATCAAAGCGGGGGCATTGGTGCGCGTGATTGATCCCAAGGGCGTGGCGCCGGGTGCATCGGGCGGTATCGTGGGCGCGCTGGCCCCGCATGTGCCTGAACAATGGAACCCCAAAAAAGCCTATCAACTTGAAAGCCTGCTGATGGCCGCCGATTGGTGGGCTGAGGTTGAAGTCGCGGGTGGGACGTCGTCGGGATACGCCCGCACAGGCCGCTTGCAACCCATTGCCGATGACGCCGCACTCGCGCTGGCGCAAACGCGGGCGAGGGGTGCTGAAACGCTCTGGCAAGGGCGCGCCATTTGGGAGGTGATTGCCCCCCCATCTGATTTCGCCCCTCGGTCCCNTACGGNCCTTCTGATCCACGACACCTTGTCCGCGCGCCTTCATCCTGCGCAAGCCTGCGCCGCGCTGGCCGCTGCAATCATCGCACGCGGCGGTGAAATAGCGGTGGATGGTCGCGACGAAGGACACGTCGTTTGGGCAACGGGTTGGGAAGGGCTTGAGGCCCTCACGGCGCGACATACCCGAATGATTGGCGCAGGCGTTAAAGGGCAGGCGGTGTTGTTGGCGTATGATGCCCGCAGCGCACCGCAATTGTTTGTTGATGGGCTGCACATCATCCCGCACGCAGATGGAACAACCGCAATCGGATCGACAACCGAACGGGACTTTGAAGACCCAGACACAACGGACGGACAATGCGATGACCTGCTTGCCAAAGCACGCGCCGCGATCCCTTTGCTAGCCGATGCCGCCGAGGTGAAACGATGGGCTGGCGTGCGACCAAGGTCGCGCACCCGCGCACCGATGTTGGGGCGTCATCCTTTTGATAATCGACAATTCATCGCCAACGGCGGGTTCAAGATCGGGTTTGGCATGGCCCCGCTTGCGGCAGAACATCTGTCGCGGTTGATCCTAACGGGCGAAAACCTGATCCCGCCCGAATTTGACCCCACCGCNAGCCTTTAGCGCATCACCGCTTCCATGCATTGTTCCCCTTGGGGCCCACGCACCCACGCCGCGCCATCGTTCCAGCACAANGTCGCACCCTGTGTCACGATCAAAGGGGCCGTCGCGCGGTAGGTGACCTCGGTCAGTGGNTTGCCCAGCATCCTTTCGCCCATTAACATCAGAAGTTGTGCCAAAAGGGGGCCATGCAGGATCAGGTCATCGTACCCCTCAACCAGCTTGGCATATTTGCGATCATAATGGATGCGGTGCCCGTTCATTGTCAGCGCGGAATACCGGAACAAAAGCGTGCTGTTAAAAGACACGTCTTCGCTGTGGGTTTCGTCTGTTCGTGCGACAGGTCGGTCAGGTGTCGCGCCGCCCTCGCCGCGATACACAAGGTCCTGCCATTCGCTTAGTGCCACCGTTCCGCGCTGGCGAATATCATGGCGGATGCGCACGAACGCCAAGGGGCCAGACCGCCCGTCTTTGCGTGTCACACCTTCAATCACCGATGTCTTTTCGGCCTTTATGCCCGCGCGCAACGNCGTGTGAAACAACACACGCCCCGCTGCCCACATGCGGCGCGGATGTTTGATATCGGGGCCCATGTCCGGGACGAANCCACCCAATNCAGGGTGCCCGTCCCGCCCAAGGAATTCAGGCGGCAACGGGTCCCAAAAATAGATGTGATGAAAGAACGGCGGCAACGCATCCGACGCCGCAACACGATTCTCCAGACCCAAAGCGGCCTGCAACGCTGCGGCGCGGGCGGGGTCCATGACGTCGTTCAAAACCTGTGTGTGATCGGNTGTCTGTGCCATGGCGACATTGTCCCCCAATGACAGCCCACCCGCAAGTCCCCGCCGCGAACCATATCCGGATTTAAGCGGCCTTTAGTGCCGCCATCAAGCGATCCAGCGACGTGTTGTACTGGTCCGAGATGAGCTTTCCGTCGTCGCCAAAGGCCTCATAACTCGCTGCGACAAGAACTTCGGGTCCCTGCAAAATCAGCGGATTAAATGGCATCATGCACAGTCGCAATGCAAACTGGGCGCGTTCGCCGCCGGCCCGCCCCGCAGNCGCTGACATGATCGCGACGGGTTTTCCGTGCCATGGCGATCCTTCCGCACGGCTCACCCAGTCGAGCGCATTTTTCAAAACACCCGAAATCGATTTGTTGTATTCAGGGGTGGAAATCACGACAGCTTTGGCGCCTGCGATCTGATCGGCAAGTGTTTGCACGCTTTCCGGGATGCCGCTTTCTTTCTCAAGGTCGCCATCGTAAAGCGGCAGACGCAGGTTCCCCATCTGGAAATCGCCACCAAAAGACGCCGCAGCCGCGTGAACAAGTTTTGTGTTTGTCTCGCCGCTGCGCAGTGAACCGGACAGGCCGAGAAGATAAGACATTTAAGAACTCCAATATTGTTTGATAGACAAATAGAGGCTTTGCACCGCCAAACCAGTCGCGCATGATGATTGAGTGAAAAAAGGGAGCAGCCAATGCAGCGTCACGGCGGAAAAATCTTGGTGGATCAACTGGTTCGCTTTGGCGTGCGGCGCGTGTTTTCCGTGCCCGGCGAAAGCTTCCTTGCGGCACTCGATGGTCTCTATGATGTCGGGATTGAAAACATCGTTTGCCGTCAAGAAGGNGGCGTTGCCATGATGGCCGAAGCCTACGGTAAGATGACAGGTCAGGCCGGCGTCGCCTTTGTTACCCGTGGCCCTGGTGCGACCAATGCGTCTGCGGGGATTCACATCGCCCATCAAGACAGCACGCCGATGGTGTTGTTTGTGGGTCAGATCGACAACAGCCAAACAGATCGCGAAACCTTTCAGGAGGTTGATTATAAGCAGATGTTTGGCGGTCTTGCCAAATGGGTCGCGCAAGTGGATCAGACAGATCGTTTGCCCGAATATATTGCCCGCGCGTTCAGTATTGCGACGTCAGGCAGGCCGGGGCCTGTTGTCCTTGCGTTGCCCGAAAATATGCTTTCGGCAGTGGCGGACGTGGCGGATCGGTCGGGGCCTATTATGGAACTTGCCCCGAATTTGGACACCGTAGCGCAAGATGCGCTGCATTGGCTGTCAGGGTTTGAACGCCCGTTGGTGATTGTGGGTGGCCCGCATTGGTCACCGCAGGCGGCGGCGGATTTGGCCACCTTCGCACAGACCCAAAACCTACCCGTGGCATTGGGGTTTCGACGTCAAGATTACCTCGACAATCGCCATGCCAATTATGCGGGTGATTTGAATGTTGGTATGAATCCAAAGTTGGCGCAGCGGATGCGGGATGCAGATGCGCTGCTGGTGATCGGATCACGGCTGGGCGATATTGAAACCCAAGGATATTCCTTGGTTGATCCATCCAATCCGCAATGCGCGATTTGCCATGTCCATGCTGACCCAAGCGAACATGGCCACGTGTATCACCCAGATATCGCAGTCACCGCGGATGCCGTGTCCCTTACACATGCCCTATCGCGCCTTCCTGCATGTGATACGGATTGGTCCGGCTGGACCGCAGCAGCCCGCGCCGATTTTGACGTTTGGAAAACACCCCATGAAACGCCGGGTGACGTGAAGTTGGAACAGGTCATCGCATGGCTATCTGACACGCTGGCGGACGACGCAATTCTAACGAACGGGGCGGGCAACTACGCCGCCTTCCTGCATCGCTATTTTGTGTACAAAGACTATGGAACCCAGCTTGCGCCGACGTCTGGGTCAATGGGGTATGGGTTTCCGGCTGCGATCTCAGCCAGTTTGGAAAATCCGGACAGAACGGTTGTCTGCCTTGCGGGGGACGGGTGTTTTCAAATGACCTGCAATGAGCTGTCCACCGCCGCCCAACATGGCGCCACTCCGATTGNCATCGTGGTCAACAATGGGCGCTATGGGACGATCCGCATGCATCAGGAAAAACACTACCCCAACCGCGTGTCAGGCACCCAATTGACCAATCCCGACTTCGCAGCCCTCGCAAGGGCATATGGTGGTCACGGCGAAACCGTAACCAGCACCGGCGACTTTCCAGCGGCGTTCGCGCGTGCGCAGGCCAGCGGAACCCATGCCGTGATTGAACTTCGGGTGTCAGAGGATGCGTTGTCCACCAGCCTGACGCTTAGCGGTTTGGCGAAGGCTTAGGCCGTCAACTGCGCGCGCAATTTCGCACCGATTTCATCCACATGGGCTTGCGTAATTGTCAGCGGTGGCGACATGCACAAGGCATCGCCAACTGGCCGCACGATCAGCCCCGCGTCCCACAATCCGCCGTAGGCCGCGCGCCCTGCTGCACCGACGTCGCCGTCCTGTTTCAAATGCACGGCCCCGATGATCCCGCAATTGCGCACATCCATGACACAGGGCAGGTCAGTCAGATTGTGCAGCATGTCTTCCCATGGCCCCGCCATCGCNGCCGCATTTTCAAAAATCTTGTCATCACGGTAGGCATCCAGCGTCGCGATGCACGCCGCCGACGCGAGGGGATGGCCTGAATAGGTATAGCCGTGAAATAGGTCAGGCATCGCCTTGGGACCATCGCGAAAGACGTCACGCACGGCTGCTGTGGCCAATACGCCGCCCATCGGCACAGTGGCATTCGTCATCCCCTTGGCGCAGGTTACAAGGTCGGGCTGCACGCCGAACGCTTCGAACGCGAAGGGGGTGCCNATGCGTCCGAACCCCGAAATCACTTCGTCAAAAATCAGCAATATTCCGTGGGCATCGCAAATTTCACGCAGCCGCGCGAGGTATCCGACAGGTGGCGGGTACACGCCGCCAGCGCCAGAAATCGGTTCAACAATACAGGCGGCGATTGTGTGCCCGCCATGCAATTCACAAAGCCGTTGCAGATCATCCGCCAACTCAGCGCCATGTTGGGGCAGCCCGCGTGCGTTCAGGTTTTCAGGAAGCCATGTGTGCCGCATATGCGCGACGCTTGGATAAAGCGTGCCAAACTGCCCNTTGTTCAATCCCAACCCACCGACGGACAATCCGCCAAAGTTAATCCCGTGATACGCCTTTTCGCGCCCCACCAACATGCGCCGCTGCCCGTCACCGCGGGCGTGATGATAGGCCAGCGCGATCTTTAGGGCGGTATCAACGGCTTCGGACCCCGAGTTGGTGAAGAACACATGATCGAACCCCGGCGCCAATTCGGTCACCCGCGCAGCGGCTTCGAACGCGATGGGGTGACCTTGCCCGAACGCATGGGCGAAATCCAATGTCGCCGCTTGTTTTTGAATGGCTGCCGTAATTTTGGGATGGTTGTGACCGGCGTTGCAACACCAAAGCCCACCCGTTCCATCGATCAGTTCGTGCCCGTCCACAGTGGTGTAATGCACCCCCTGCGCGCTGGCGATCAGGCGCGGGTTTTCCTTGAACATCTCTGCCGAAGTGAACGGCATCCAGAAATTATCGAGGTCGTTTGGTACGCGAACTGCATCATCCATAAGATATCTCCGTTTTGAAGGTTCAATGTTGGGGCGGCAAGAACGCTTCGATTGCCGCGCTGGCAATGATAATTAGGTTGCCGTTGTCGGGGTTGGTCACATTCAGCCCGCCCTTGATGGCCTTCACGCTTGCGCGGCCACGCGGCAAGGTTTTCTGCAAAGCACCCAGATCCAATGCGTCGGGGTCTTGAACCCCGATGGTGACGACCACGCGCATCGCATCATGGCTCAGGCCCGTCGCCTCAAACAACGGGATCGAAGAATGGCGCATCGCGTTTTCAATCGCGCGGCCCGCGGCCTTGGTGTAATCCATGCCGTACAAATCATTGCCCATACCCATTTCGATGATGAATCTCTGATCGCTCATGCGGGTATCTCCAATGCGACGGACAGGGCGACGTTTGCAATCACCGTCGGCAATCCGTCAGGGCGCGGCACATCAAGCCCGCCATGCACGACCACGAATGACAATTGCCCATATGGAAAAATATCCGCCAACGCGTCTGTGTCGACGGCATCTGGCTGCTGCACCCCGATTTCTACGGTGATCTGCATCGCTTCTTTGGGCAGACCATAAAGTTCAGCGAGGTTGATCGAATTGTGCCAAAGCGCGTCTTGCAGCGCCCGTCGCGCCGCCTGCGTGTAATCCTGACGGCGCAACGATGTGCCCATGCCGAATTCGGTTAAAAGACGCGTTGCCATTTATAACCACCTTTTCCATCGAAAAATTAAAAACAATGCCAGCCCGATCGCCGTACACCCTGCGCACAAAAGCCAGAATGCCATTGGCGATTGAATACCGGGCATGCCCGCGACGTTCACCCCGAACAATCCCGTAATGAAGCCTAAAGGCAAGAAAATCGCAGCGGCCACGGACAGAACATAGGAATTGCGCCCAAGTGCGGCATTCTGATGGGCGTCCAGATGTTCTTGTAAAATCGTGAGCCTGTCGCGTCCGGCGTCCAGAGATTCCAAATTGTGGGTCGCGCGATTGACGGCTTCAAAAACCAAATGCTTATCCTTGTTCGACAACCGTTCGTCCGCCGATATTTTTGTCAGCGCAACCCGTTGAGGGCCGACAAACCGACGCAACTTGATGACCTGTTTCCGCATCATAGTGACGTCATGGCTGATGTCGGGGCTGCGATCAAACATCACCTCTTCGAGCATATCAACTTTATCGTCCACCTCGGCCAGGGCTGTCGCAATCCGGTCGGTCAGCCCGTCTGCCAACGCCACCAATGTTGACCAAGACGAGGTGATTCCAGAACTTTCAAATCGCTCGTGCAACGTCTCTACTGTACGCAGTTTGCGCAAACGCGCCGTTATCAGCACGTCGTCGGTGATCCAAAGTCGCAGCGCCACCATGTCCTCGATATCGCTGCCTTCATTCAGGTTCACACCGCGAAGGTTGACCAAAACACCGCTGCCGAACGGTTCATATCGCGGGCGGGTTTCAGGCTCTAGCAGGTGGTCAGCCACCGTCTTTTCAAATGCCGATTTGATCCAAGTCCGGGTCTCTTCGCGGGTCAGATCAAGGTGAATCCAGCTGAACGGGGTGTCCCCGCCAACATCGTGGTGCCAGACAGCGCAGTCCGGCACCTGCATCAGAATTCAACCCCGATTTGCGCCTTGATGCCACTGCGGAACGGATGCTTGACCAGTTCCATCTCAGTGACCAAGTCGGCGATCTCAATCAGGTCCGCGTGGGCGTTGCGGCCCGTCAGAACGACGTGCGTCATCTCGGGTTTTTCCTCAACCAGAAATTCAACCACATCCGCAATCGGCACGTAATCATAGCGGATCGCAATGTTGATCTCATCAAGCAGCACCATGGAATTGGACGGATCGCGGATCAGCTCTTTCGCCTTTTCCCACGCGGCCAACGCCATTTCCGTGTCGCGGGTCTTGTCCTGCGTTTCCCAAGTAAATCCTTCGCCCATAGTGTGGAACGCGCATTCATCGGCAAACTTATCCAAAATCAAATCGCGTTCACCGGTGGACATGCCGCCCTTGATGAACTGCACAACACCGCATTTCATACCGTGCGCGATATGGCGGAAAATCATCCCGAACGCGGCGGATGATTTGCCCTTTCCCTTGCCTGTGTGAACGATCACCAAACCCTTCTTGTCGGTTTTGGTCGCCATGATCTTGTCGCGCGCGGCTTTCTTCTTCGCCATTTTCATTGCGTGGCGGTCTGCATCTTCGCTCATGTCAGGGCTCTCTCGAATAGCTGGGGTAAGGATTTGTTAACTCTGTTCTGAAAGGAAGGTTAACAGACCAGAGGGAGTGTTGGAATGAACTTTAGATTGGCAATGGGCGCCGTCTGCGCCATCGCAGTGTCCGCATGCGACACGCCATCAGCCGAATTCCGCGATCTGCCCGCACCGCACAGGCAATGTCCCGTTTCGGATTTCGCGTTCATTCCAAAAGCCTCCCGATCCGTGCGGGCGCAGAATTACTGCGCGGCGTCCACAATCCGCGATCGATTGCTTCTTGCAACCTGAGAGCAATTTCTCGCAGGGCGGGGGCGTTGTGATCTGCGATGAAGTGCCGCGTGTCGTCGTCGGCCAAAAATGCTTCTTCGATGAGGTCAAAGTGGTGGTTGCGCACCACACCCGTTGTTGCAGCAAAGGCGAAAAGATAATCCACCGTCGCCGCCATTTCGAACGCGCCCTTGTAGCCGTGGCGCTTCACGCCCTCGATCCATTTCGGGTTCACCACACGAGACCGCACAACGCGCCCGATTTCATCATCCAAGGTGCGGATGACAGGGCGTTCGGGGCGGCTGTGGTCATTGTGATAGATTGGCCGATCTTTGTCCTGCAACGTGGCAACTGCCGCCGCCGCGCCGCCCTCAAACTGATAATAATCGTCGCTATCCAGAACATCATGTTCGCGATTGTCTTGGTTTTGAACAATCGCTTCGACCTGACTAAGGCGCGCCTCAAACCCTGCGCGGTCTCGCGTGCCGTCCGACCCCGCGCCGTACGCATAACCGCCCCATTCTAGGTAGGCGTCGGCAAGGTCTTTTCTGTCCGTCCACAACCTTTCATCAATCATCGCCTGTAGCCCTGCGCCGTAAGCCCCGGGTTTCGATCCATAGACGCGCGCGACAGCCTCACCTGCGCGCGCGCGCGCCGCTGCGGGGTTCTGTTCATCGCTTTCATCAAGCGCCTGAACCGCCTTTGCCGCACTATCAAACAATGCAATCAATTGCGGAAACGCATCACGGAAAAACCCGCTGATACGCAGTGTTACGTCAACGCGGGGCCGGCCCAACACGCCCTCGGGCAAGACTTCAAACCCCGTGACACGGCGGTTCGCGGCATCCCATTTCGGCTTCACGCCCATCAAGGCCATGGCTTGCGCAATATCATCACCACCCGTGCGCATGTTCGCGGTGCCCCACGCGGTAACGAGCATGGCACGCGGCCAATCCCCGTGGTCCTGTAGGTGCTTTTCAATCAACAAATTGGCGGATTTCCAGCCAAGGGCCCATGCCGTCGGTGTCGGAACGGCCCGCGCATCCACCGAGAAAAAATTCCCTCCCGTCGGCAACACATCAAGACGTCCACGGGTGGGCGCGCCAGATGGCGCCGGGGCGACAAAGTGTCCTGCAAGGCCGCTGAGNAGCGCCGCCCCTTCNCGTGNTCCACAGGCCCGCACCACGGGCAAAACGTTCTGTGAAATCTCTGATACGACCTCTTGCGATCGCGGACCGAGGGGCGTGCTGTTACCATCAAGGATATCCTGACACAGCAGTTCAAGCCGCTCCACAGTGTCACCTAAGGTGCGCCAGCTGTCCGAACTTAAGTGCAAAAGCTGCGTCGGCTTGTGATCAGCAGTGTTGGCCATTGCGCAATCAAGGGGATCAAACTCGAGATCTAAATCATGGGCGAGCGCGCGCAGCAACGACGCATCTCCGCCTGTTCCATCAGCGCGTGGCACCCGCACCAATGCAATCGCCAAGTCCCGTTCCAACGTGCCGACAGGGGATTGGCCGAACACATGCAATCCATCGCGAATTTGCGCCTCTTTCAGCTCGCACAGATATGCATCCAGCTTCGCCAGATCATCATCCTCGTCGCCCTTGAATCCAGCGTCTTGTCCAAGCCCCGTCACCTCAGACAGCGACAAAATCTCGCGCCGCAGATGTTCAATGCGGCGCGGATCGACGCCTGCTGCTTCGTAGTATTCATCCACCAATGCTTCAAGATCACGCAACGGGCCATAGCTTTCGGCGCGGGTTAGTGGCGGCGTTAAGTGGTCGATAATCACGGCGGCCGCGCGTCGCTTGGCCTGCGTGCCCTCACCGGGGTCGTTGACGATAAAGGGGTAAATGTGTGGCGTCGCACCAAGGACAACTTCGGGCCAGCACGTCTCACTCAGCGCGGTGGCCTTGCCGGGCAACCATTCAAGATTGCCGTGCTTGCCCATGTGCACAATCGCATCCGCGCCCCAGTGGTGGCGCAGCCAGAAATAGAACGCCAGATAGTTGTGCGGGGGCACGAGGTCAGGTGAATGATAGGTATCGGTCGGGTCAATATTATATCCCCGCGCCGGTTGCAGCGCGACGACGGCATTGCCAAAGCGGTGGATCGACAGTGCAAACCCGCCGCCTTCGACATCGGGGCGTAAAAACGGATCATCCTTCGGGTCGCCCCAACGGTCTGCCATTTGTTCTTTCACGGCCCACGGTAGCGCGTCGAAATAATGCTGATAAACGTCGAGCGCTAGAACCTCACCACCGTCACGATCGGCGCGATCCGTCAACCAGTTCGTCGGCCCTGCCATCATGGCATCCATCAACGCCTTGGCATCTTCGGGCGGTGTTGTGTCATAGCCTGCGTCACTTAGCAGGCCCAACACATGCACGGTTGCCGCAGGCGTATCCAGCCCAACACCATTGGCCAATCGCCCGTCTTTGTTGGGGTAGTTCGCCAGCACCAACGCGACCTTTTTGTCGGCCTCGGGCGTGGTGCGCAGGCTTGCCCATTTGACGGCCAGTTCGGTGACAAACGCCACGCGATCCCCGACCGCGCGGTAGGTCGCAATCGGGCATTCCGTGGCCTCATCGAAATAGGCTTCGCCCTTAAAGCTGATCGCGCGCGACAACACCCGCCCGTCTACTTCGGGCAAGGCTACGTTCATGGCGATATCGCGCGATGACAGGCCCGTCAGTCCCTCGGCCCATGCGTCTTCGGACGATGCGGCCAGCACCACTTGAAACACGACGGCCTTGTTGGCGTGCTCTGCCGCCAGCGGGTTCATGTTGGCTGTATCGCCTGCATGCGGTGATCCGACGGCAAAGCTGGTACAATTCAAAATNACGNTCGGCGGTGCTGCGCCAAACAGNCTTTCTAATGTTGCTTGAGATAGCGGATCTTTTAGGGATGCCACGAAAATCGGCAGCGGGTTTAACCCCGCGCGTGTCAGGGATTTCACCAACCGGTTGATCGGGTTCAACCCTGCACCTTGCACTAATGCGCGGTAAAAAATGATCGGCACAATAGGCGCGCCGTCCGTCCAACCCGCCTGTGCCGTCGCCAGATCGGATACACCAGCCCCGGGCCAATACACGCCCGCCTTCAATAGGGGGCGTGCAGGTTCAGGTGCCTCACCACCATCGATCATCATCTTGCAATAGCTCAGGAAGTTCGTCGAATTTTCTGGGCCACCCTCAACCAGATAGGACCACAAGGCATCATAGTCGTCCTCGGCCACAGTCGATAATGCGCGCAATTCTGCATCCGGTTTGTCGTCCCCGGGTAGCAAGGCCAAGGGGACGCCAGCACTGCGCAACCGCGCGGCGTATTGTTCAACCCCGTATTTCCAATAACCGACACCGCCAAGACAGCGCGNAACGACCAGCCGCGACGCTGACGCGCATTGATCNANATGGAGATCGACTGACATCGGATGGATCAAATGCATCATNCTGGCCAACCGCAACGTCGGCGCAGCTGCCATTTCACCACGCGCCACTGACAGCGCGGCAAGTTCCGTATCTGCGGCGGAAATCACCACGACGTCCGCTGGCGTTTGGCCCAGATCGACGGGTTCTTTCCCGTCATCAATGGCTCCGGGGGTGGCGGCGAGGAGATGCATCAGCTAGAGCCTTTTAAAACAGGAGACCGATCATGGATTACAAAGCATCTGGCGCGCCCAAAGGCCCCAAAGGTCAACCACGCCACCAAGAACACAATGCGTTTGGTGGAAAGAAAGTCGGCAACAAACGTCCGACCAAAGAAGAACTTCTCGCGAAGATGAAGGCGAATGCCGAAAAGTCTAAGGAGTAGGTTCACTCCGCGATCTCCAACGACTTCTCCATGAAGACGGAGAATTCATGTTCGACGTAATCGCCAAAGGGTCCGCAAATGCTGAACCCATGGCGGAAATATAAACGGTGCGCGGCGTCCAGCCCCGTGCCCGTTTCTAATTTCAGTTCCGACAATCCAGTTGCCCGCGCGTGGTCTTCCAATGCGCGCAAAATGGCGTCGGCTACGCCTTGGCCACGTGATCCTTCATCCACGAACATGGATTTCAGTTCGCCGTATCCGTTCCGCATCGCAATCGCACCGCAGCCCATGATGACCTCGCCGCGCCGTGCGGTGACGAAATGGATTTCGGGCACGCACAGCGCATAAATGCTAAGGTAATGGCACGCGTCAGACGGAAACAGGCTTTCCATTAGGGTATGGCTGGCCTGCAAAAGAGCCGTCGCCTCGGGCGTGCGCGGGTCGGTTGGCTCAACAGCAATCATGCGCGTAAGGCGGCATCAATCTCGCCGTGGTTCAGACCCGCCTGACCAATGATGACCAGCCGGGTGATGCGCGGGTCTGTGCCAAAGGGGCGGTCAAAATATGTATCAACACGCGGCCCGACGGCCTGCAATGTCAGACGCATCGGTTTGCCTTCAATTGCGGCAAACCCCTTGAGGCGTAAAATGTCGTGGGCGCGGATCACATCGGCAACCTTTTCAGCGAAGGCGGCGGCGTCCGCGATTTCACCCAGTTCAACAATGAAGCTTTCGAATTCATCATGGCCATGCGCATGTTCATGATCGTGGTGATGGTCGTCGTTCCCGTGATCATCATGGTTATCGTCGTGGTCATGGTGGTGATGCACTTCGTGACGTGCCTCCAGATCACCCTCGGCCCCAATACCCTGACCAAGCAATACATCCACAGGCAGCGCACCCATCGTGGCGGTGACAACCTGCACGCCTGTCCGCGCCTCGGATTTCAGACGTGCGCGCAACGCTTCGGCCTCGCCCTCACCCAAAAGATCCGCTTTGTTCACAACAATCATATCCGCACAGGCGATTTGATCTTCGAACAGTTCTGACAGCGGAGTGTCATGATCGAGGTTTTCATCCAGCTTACGCTGCGCATCGACGGCGGCGACGTTGTGGGCAAACTGGCCGGCCGTCACGGCCTTACCGTCGACCACAGTCACAACGCCGTCGACAGTCACCTTCGTTGAAATCCCAGGCCAGTTGAACGCGCGCACAAGCGGTTGCGGCAGTGCAAGACCGGATGTTTCAATTACGATGTGATCCGGTGGATTATCACGGCCCAACAGCATTTCCATTGTGGGGATGAAATCATCGGCGACGGTGCAGCAAATGCATCCATTGGACAGCTCAACCACATCCTCCTCGGAGCAGGTTTCAATCCCGCACCCCTTGAGGATGTCACCATCCACACCCAGATCGCCAAATTCATTGATGATCAGCGCAATGCGTTTGCCTTTGGCGTTTTCGAGCATGTGGCGGATCAGCGTGGTTTTACCCGCGCCCAGAAAACCGGTGACAACGGTAGCAGGAATCTTGGCAGCCATGGATCGTATCCTTATGTAGGGTCCCAAAGGGGAATTCAGATGACCACCAAAGGTGACCGTTTTATCGTTTGCACCGGCTGTTCAGGCGGTGCGGATCTTGCAGCAGCCCTCAAGGGGCGTGTCGCGGTCGAAACCACCGACTGCATGAATGTTTGTGACAAACCCATCAGCCTCGCGGTGCGNGCGGAGGGAAAGGCCGCTTATCTTTTTACCGGCGTGGACCCCGACACCCCTGAAGACATCGAAGCCTTTGCCGAACTTTACGCCGAANGTGCGGACGGGCAAATCATGGATGCCCGCCCCGCTGGCAATCTGCGGTTTTGCCTCGTGGGTCGTATTCCTGCCTAAGCCTCTTCGCGGGTCCAAAACCACGAGCACAGAAAACCCAGTGTCGTCCACGCCGCAGCGGCTGCACCCAGCGAATAGCTGACAAACTGTGCGGCCAATTCAGGTGGTGCGACACCCCAATAGGTGTCCAGTTGCGGGGCACCGATAAACTGTGGTGCGGCCAGCAATGCNACGCCGATCAACGCCACTGGGCCANGCACAAATGCGATNATCCACAGCCCCAAACCAGACGCGACCAAAGTGCCAAGCCACCACGCTTGCCGCGCATCAACCTCAGCACCGATTGTGCCGGGCAGAACAGGCGGTAACCCGATCGCAGGGGCCAGTTGAATGGCGATAAAGCCGCACAGCCCCCACACAATCCCGCTGCGCGCAGTGATCGTGGTGAAACCCTTCATCTCGGTAATGGCCATCGCAGCCAGCAACAAGAACCCGAAGCCCACGTAAGTGACAATGTTGAACCCGACGGTCATCAGATGACGGCCAAAGTCACCGCCCAAGCCGGGCGCGCTACGTTCGCTTTGGGGGGACCCGTCAGCACCGAAATGCACGCGCGTACCACCTTCAAACAATTCACCCTCAAGCAATGTCGGAATGACAAAGTAAAATTGCAATGCGGCGGCAATCAGCCCCGCTACAACGCCAGCGAACACCGCGCTGGTCAACAATTTCTGGTTCATTTGATTAACAAAGCTGCCTTAGTGGCAGGGGAATGCCATCGCGTGACGCTGGTCGTGCGCTGCATCATGCAGGACAGACGCTTGNGCGTAGCCGGATGCGAACAACAACACCAGACCTGCAAGGGCGGCAAATGCGATTGGCATCATGCTCAGGTCTGCGCGGTCGATTGTTTTGGCTGTGGCTTGTGGGTTCGTGTTCATGTGTCGTCTCCTATGTCCCGTCATCCCCGACGGGTTGGTTTCAATTCGCATGGCAGGTCTCCTGGCTCGCGGGTCATTGTGAATTTCGTCCACCTTCCCAAGGTCTCCCTCAGTGGTCTTGAACGAACACTCACCGCTTACAGTCGCGGGGGCGGCTGTGGTTTTACGCCTCCTAAATGGATCGGCGCGCACCACATTCCCATTTGATCCACACGTTGGCTTAGCCGCAGTGCAATGAACCATGCCCGACTNTTGTGGGCGCCCGTGCCCCACCGGTCAAGGCTGATTCCGCCANCTTTACGCCGATAGCGACCAAATTTTAGGGGATGAGTGCCACAGTAAAGATCCAAAATAACCTGAAATTGCGCAATATCTTGTGGGTAAGTCGCCTGTTTTCGCCATATCCAGTGGGTGTTCGTTGACTCGCAGGGGGCGCATTGGCGACACTGGCCGCCACAGAATCACACGCGAGCAGCGCACATGCGGTTTTCCCGCCTCCGCCTTAACGGCTTCAAAAGCTTCGTCGACCCGACCGACCTGATCATTCAGGACGGGCTGACAGGTGTGGTCGGCCCAAATGGTTGCGGTAAATCGAATCTGCTTGAAGCGTTGCGCTGGGTCATGGGCGAAAACCGCCCCACCGCGATGCGTGGCGGTGGCATGGAAGACGTGATCTTTGCGGGTGCTGCAACGCGACCGGCGCGCAACTTTGCCGAAGTGTCCTTGGTCATCGACAATGCCGAACGCCTCGCGCCCGCCGCGTTCAACGACAGTGACAACCTTGAGATCGTGCGCCGAATTACCCGCGACGTGGGGTCCGCTTATAAGGTCAGCACGAAAGACGTGCGCGCGCGTGACGTGCAGATGTTGTTTGCCGATGCATCCACGGGTGCGCATTCGCCCGCACTGGTCCGCCAAGGCCAGATTGCCGAATTGATCAACTCCAAACCCAAGGCGCGCCGCCGTATCTTGGAAGAGGCCGCAGGAATTTCCGGCCTCTATCAACGACGCCATGAGGCGGAATTGAAACTCAAAGGTTCTGAGCAAAACCTTGCCCGTGTCGATGACGTGATCGAACAACTCGCCTCCCAACTGGCGGCATTGGCCCGTCAGGCGCGGCAAGCGGCACGGTATCGCGCGATTGGCCATGAGCTGCGCCAGTCCGAAGGCCTGCTTCTTTATCGTCGCTGGAAAGAAGCGGACGAAGCCCGCGCCGCCGCCACCAATCAATTAAAGACCCGCACCACAGAAGCCGCCGCGTCTGAAACCGCCGCGCGCCAGTCCGCCAAAGCGCGCCAAGGGTCTGAAGACGCCCTGCCATCTTTGCGCGAAGAAGAAGCCATTGCCGCCGCTGTTCTCCAACGTCTGAACGTGCAGCGCGACACCCTTGTTGATCAAGAAGCCCGTGCCAAACAGACCATCGAAACGCTGACGAACCGCATCGAACAGCTGGCCCGCGACATGGCGCGTGAGGCTGAGTTGAACAAAGACGCGGGCGAAACCATTGACCGTTTGGATTGGGAAGCCCGCGAAATTGCAAAGGCCTCTGAAGGTCACGATGCCCGCTTGGAGGATGCTCGCGTTGCGTCAACCGACGGTGCACAAATCCTTGCGGATCGAGAGGCCGACCTGTCCCAAATGACCGAAGATGTGGCCCGCCTTGCGGCGCGTCACCAATCCGCGCAACGCCTGATCGACGACTACCGCAAGACGCTTGAAAAGAACGAAAACGAAGCCGCCCGCGCCATTGCCGCAAAGGCGGACGCGACAGCCGCACTCGCCCGCGCCGCACAAGATTTTGAAGCTGCCAAAGTGGCTGAGGCAACAGCCCGCGCCACCGCCGACAAAGCCGAAACACTCCTCGTCGATGCTGAAGCCGCCCGCGCTAATACGCAATCGCGTGAGGCCGACGCGCGTGCGCTGCGGTCTGAGGCTGAGGGCGAAGCAAATGCCCTGCGCGCCGAAACTGCGGCCCTGTCCAAGCTGGTGGATCGCGATTCATCCGAAGGCTCCCAAATTCTCGATCAATTGCGCGTGCAGGGTGGCTACGAAAAGGCCCTTGGTGCCGCGCTGTCTGATGATCTTAAGGCCCCCGCCGTCACGCCTGATATGGGGTCTGGCTGGGTCGCGCTTCCCGGTTATCCGCAGCCGCAATCCTTGCCCGCTGGCGTCAAGGCCCTCACCAATTATGTGTCCGTCCCCGAGGTTCTGGTGCGCCGCATGGGGCAGGTAGGACTTGTGGACGCGGACCAAGGTGCAAAGCTGCAAAAAGACCTCTCGCCGGGCCAACGCCTCGTGTCGATGGACGGCGATCTTTGGCGCTGGGACGGATTTCGCGCCGCTGCTGAGGACGCACCAAGCGCCGCCGCCCTACGCTTGCAACAGCTCAACCGTCTTGAAGGTCTAAAAAAGGACCTCAACGATGCAACGGCAAAGGCTGACGGAATGCGCCAAGCCCACGAAATGCTGAGTGCGCGGTTGGCAGAATTGTCCCTAGCCGACAAAGCCGCGCGCGATGCCCGTCGCGCCGCTGACAGTGCTGTGGCCGACGCCAACCGCGCATTGTCGCGCGCTGAAGCGGACCGCAACCTCGCTGATGGCAAACAGGAATCATCCGGCCTCGCTGTGACCCGCTTTGANGAAGAAGCCATGAGCGCGCGCCAAGCGCTGTCTGAGGCCNAAGGTGCACTGAGAGGGCTGGGCGATCTTGATNAGGCGCGCGGTGCTGTCGAGGACGTCAAGATGACGGTTGAAGCCGCGCGTATGACGATGATGTCAAAGCGGTCGGGCTACGACGAAGTGCGCCGCGAAGGCGAGGCGCGCACAAAACGCAGCCAAGAAATCACCAAGGAAATTAGCGGTTGGAAACACCGCCTTGAAACCGCGAACAAGCGGTCCGAAGAACTGCAAGATCGTAAGGTCACGTCGGAAGATGAACTCAAGGATGCCATGACCGCACCTGACGAAATCGCCGCCAAACGTGCCGAACTCGCCGATGCTATTGATGAGGCTGAAGGCCGCCGAAAAGAAGCAGCCGACAAGCTGGCCGAGGCTGAAACCGCCTTGCGCGATGCAACAATGGCCGAACGCGATGCAGAACGTGCAGCATCCGAGGCCCGTGAGGCCCGCGCACGATCAGAAGCCCGCGCCGAAGCCGCACGCGAAACCGTCGAATATGCTGCAGACCGGATCATGGAAGCGCAAGACGTCACGCCCGACAAGCTTTTGGAACAGTTGGATGTTGACCCCGATAAAATGCCCGCGTCAGAGGCGATCGAAAATGATGTGAACCGCCTGAAACGTCAACGCGACGCGCTGGGCGCTGTAAACTTGCGGGCGGAAGAAGATGCCAAAGAAGTTCAGGATGAACACGATCTGTTGGTGAACGAAAAGAACGACCTTGAAGAAGCTATCAAGGCCCTTCGCACCGGCATCGCATCCCTGAACAAAGAAGGTCGCGAACGGCTTTTGACGGCGTTCGAGCAGGTCAGCGAAAGCTTCGGCACGCTGTTCAAACACCTCTTTGGTGGTGGTGAGGCCAAGCTGGTTTTGGTTGAATCAGATGATCCTCTGGATGCGGGCCTCGAAATTCTCTGCCAGCCTCCGGGTAAAAAGCTCAGCACGCTTAGCTTGCTGTCGGGCGGCGAACAAACCCTGACGGCAATGGCGCTGATTTTCGCAGTTTTCCTTGCCAATCCCGCGCCGATCTGTGTGCTGGACGAGGTCGATGCACCCTTGGACGACGCCAACGTCACGCGCTTTTGTGACCTGCTGGATGAAATGACGCGCCGCACTGATACGCGGTTCCTGATCATCACGCACCACGCCGTGACCATGTCCCGCATGAACCGTTTGTTTGGTGTCACGATGGGCGAACAGGGCGTTAGCCAACTGGTGTCCGTAGACCTGAAGGCGGCCACGACTCTGGTCGCATAACGCACACGTGACGCGACATTGAATGCGTCCCGTGGCACGATCATCAGATGAAAATCACCGCTTTCCTGATCCTCCTCACGGCGCCTGTCGCAGCCCAAGATTTCGCCCTGCGAGACAGCGATCATGTGCCGTCCCGCGCGTCCCTGTCAGACATCATTTTGGACCGTGATCTGGAATACTTCGATGGGGGCATTAGCCGCTATGATACAGGCGGTGCCTATGCGTGGACCTACGCTGACAACAATGGCGGCGGGGTCCATACGGGTGTGCATGATATTGGCGATGCGGGCATGGTCTGCGTGACGTATGACTCAGGGCCAGAACGTTGCGATATGTTCGTGATGTCGGGGGATCGGCTTGTGTTGCTGACGGACAGCGGCGAACGGTATCCGGTGCGCGACATCCGCTAGAGTTCCAACGCGTCGATTTTCTCACGCAACTTCAAATTAGCCTTAACCAATAACCCCAATTTTTGCAAAGCTGCGACAAGCGTGGGCGATGCCACTTGGGTCGCGCTGTAGAAATCGTCGATGTCCGTACCCGATGCCTCAGCCAGAAAATCTGCCAAGGGTTCATTGAACCTATACGCCCCGTTCACCGTGCGGTGGGGCAAGGCGGCCAACCATGCGGTTTTGTCTTGCGCGTGAAAGTGCAGCATGACGATATCGGTAGTCACGGGGACGCTTAGGGGGTGGGGCATCCGCGCCAAATGATCCAGCATGAATCTTAGGAATAAATTCCGTCAGCCGTTTTGAAAAAGCTCTTGCCGACCTTGTGGCTAAGCATGTTCTGGGACAGCAACGGGGTGTAGTCCCCCAAGACCGACATCTTCTTTTTCGATGTCATCTTGTTGGGAAACGGCAGGCGAAATTGTCGGGCCGTGAAGATATCATCGGTCAAGGTTGGGTCGTGCAACGCCTCAGCGGGGGCGACGCGCAAGAACGAGCGATCATCGTCCCATGCTGTCAAAACGTCATCAATCGGGCGATCTGTATACAGGTATTCATCGACATCGACATGGGCGATGATAGGTAATTCCGCGTCGCCATAAACCCGCTGCATGTTGTAACACTGGCGCGGTTCTTGCTTGTGGGGGCGCCCGCCTTTGACAGTCCAATACGCATCATCGCATAGAATTGCCGTGACACCGTCGATCTGGTTCAAAACAGTAGCGGACACCTCGTCGGCATCATCCAGATGCACCCAAATGCGGCTGGTCCCGACATGTTTGTGCCATGCCACAAACGCCAAAAGTTGGGGCAGGGGCGCTTTGGCCGTCGTGCATACGCCCCATGTCATCAAAGGGCGCTTAGCAATGCTGGCGTCGGCCAGGCGTCGGCAGGCAATCCAAGGCGGGTTTGTTCCGCCTGAACCGCGACCCGCGTGCGCGCCCCCAAAATGCCATCCGCACCGCCCACATCATATCCGCGCGCTTGCAGTTTTTGTTGCAGCTGGCGGATTTGTTCACCCGACAATCCCGCGTCAGGCGACCCTGCGTTATACAAGGGCGNACCTTCATCAAGGCGCGTTCCAAAATATGCCGCCGTCAGCACGTAGACAAACGACTGGTTCCATTCGAAATACACATCGAAATTTGGATAGGCGAGGAACGCGGGCCCCTTGCGCCCCATAGGTAAAATCAGTGACGCGGGCAGGTTTGGTAATGTGCCGCTGNGTGGGCGNACCCCCATTCCCTCCCATTCTGCCACAGGCAATTTCACGTGGGTCCCCGACAACGTCCAGTCCATTTGGTCGGGCACGGTGACCTCTTGCAACCACGGCTGGTTGGGCGCCCATCCAAGCGATGACAACACCGACGCACCCGACAACAGCGCATCTTGTGGCGACGTCTTTAGCGTGACTTGCCCGTCACCATCCCCGTCGCGCCCGTTTTCTAGGATATCGCCGGGCAACATCTGCACCATGCCGATTTCACCGGCCCAAGCGCCCGTCGTCGTGGCGGGGTCAAAATCGCCGCGCACGAACAATTCCAAGGCGGCGAACACCTGGGGGCGAAACAGCTCGGGCCGGCGGCAATCATGGGACAATGTCACCAAGGCGTTCAGCGTGTTGAAATCGCCCTGCACTGCGCCGAAATCTGTCTCGAACGCCCAAAACGCGAGCAAGACACCACGTGGAATGCCAAACTCGGCCTCAATCCGATTAAAAATTGCATCCTGTCGCTGCNCCTGCGCNCGCCCNTTTTCGATCCGGTTCTGCGAAATCAATCGGCGGGAAAAATCTATGAAATCACGCTGGAAAAACCCTTGGCTTCGGTCTGCTGTCAGGACGGCTTNGTCAAGTTCAGCACCGTCAAAGAACGCCCGCACAGTNGTTGGGCTATACCCCATGTCGATGGCTTCACCGCTAAGTTCGCCGACAAAAGCGTCAAATCCCCCGCCGCATTGTTGTGCGGCCAAAGGTGCTGCGAAAAGGGAAAAGGCGAGGGTGATCGGCTTCAGCATAACGTCTCCTGTGGTNGCTTTAGATTAGCGCGATCATGGCGGCCAGCGCCAGCCCGAGCGCCCATGCTTTCCAAAGCATATCAACCGCACCATCGATGTCATCTGGCCCCGCGTCTTTGCGCCCCTCCGCATGGACCCAATCAAAGTCCTCAATAACGCCATCATAGCTACGCGGCCCAGACAGGGACACACCCAGTGCAGGGGCCATCGCCGCCTCGGGCCAGCCTGCGTTAGGGGATCGGTGCAGGGACGCGTCCGCTGCAATATTACCCCATGATCCGCGCCGCGTGATGCCCCAGATTAACAATGCCGTCAGACGCGCAGGTATCCAGTTTAGAATGTCATCCAGCTTCGCCGCCGCCCAACCGAAATTCTCGTACTTTGGGGTGCGATACCCGATCATACTATCGGCGGTGTTCACAATCTTATAGGCAAGCAGCCCGGGCAAACCGCCAATCGCAAACCAGAACGCAGGGGCGATGACACCGTCGCTCAGGTTTTCGGCGGCGCTTTCGATGGCGCCGCGTGCGACG